>JYMV01038889.1_pt1 | contig 37009 bp, 24 predicted proteins | sample 338911 | NCBI WGS metagenome assembly JYMV01 (sample SAMN03354496, study PRJNA234377) | hydrothermal vent metagenome | biome: Deep sea; feature: Hydrothermal plumes at the Eastern Lau Spreading Center, Western Pacific Ocean; material: Seawater | place: Tonga | collected 2009 | depth 2000 m m | reverse complement strand
GTTGCTTTAACCTTTAATACTGTATCACTCGGAAGATTATCTTGGATTCCATATTGAATGGAACCAAAATTGTCATATGAAATAAGACCGTTGCCCGCTGTTGCAATCCAAATTTTCCCATCAATTGATGAGCTTACAGCACGTGTGTTTTTGGCCTGACCTTCTTTTATAAAACTGCTTTTGAGATGTACAATATTGTGATCGTGTAACCGAGAAACTGTTACATCTCTGCGGGAAGAACTAATCCAGACAGCTCCATCTGATGATTCATATAATCCAAATATTGAAGAGTCATATAATCCTTCATTTGCTCCGTAGAATTTATGCTCGCCGTTGGGTTCTATTTCAAATAGCCCTTTGTTCGTAGCTACATACAATAAGTTCCCTTTAGTATAAAGTAAGTCCTTGACATCTTTAATTACCTTTTCTCCTGTTAAATTCCATTTGGTACACACAGTACCATCGAACTTAAATAAGCCCCCTATTAAATCCTCATGAACCATGTAAGTTCCCATATCTATGCCCGCACCAACCCAAAGAACACCATTTTTATCTTCAGCTAACCCATTTACAACTATTTTATCGTTAAGCAAATTGTCAATCTGTTTAACTTGATTAGTCAGTGAGAGCAATTTATTAAACTGGCTATCATTAAATATATAAACATTATCTTCTGCTCCTACTAGGATGTTTCCATTTCTTGCCTTCTTTAGCACCCCAATATATCGTCCTGATACTTCTTCATTTGGGAAAACATGCATTTCTTTTGACTGCCAATTATATTTGGCAAGCCCTTCGTCTGTCCCGATTAGGATTTCCTTCTCATTGATCGATACAATGCAATTAACCCAGCTATTGGGGAGATTATTAGACATCGTGATAGATTTTAATTGGCCATTCTCAAAAAACGAAAATCCACCTTCCGTTCCAAACCACATATTTCCTCTGGGGTCTCGATACACACAAGTGCAATAAGTATCAGCCAATCCATCAGTTGGATGATATTGGGTCCAGTTTCCCTTGATAAATCGGGGAATGAAGATATCGTCCATACGCAATATTCGATTTAATCCAACGTCAATTACTGATGCCTGTTCTTCCGAAAGGGTGTAATCCAAATTCTTGTGATAATAGACGAAAAACTCTAACATGTGAATCCGAATTACGCAGGATTGAGGAGCATTAAAAGTAAATTTAAACTCGCCATTATTATCTGTTAAGACTGTTTGTAATACTTTCCCATCCTTAATAGCTTGCATTACAAGAGATACATGTGGTGTACTACTATCCAACATTAAGACTTTTCCAATGATCTCTCCACCAAATGCTTGAACTCCATACATGAAGGCAATTGAAAAACATAGAAAGATTTTAACTATAAATTTCATAACACTGATTCCAAGGCTAAATTAGGATTTGGAGTAATAAACAGAGCTGAGCAAAAAAAATCAGATGCCCCCTACAAGCTGACCGTCATCAAATCACCGTCACGATCCGGCGCGTCATAGCTAATCTCCACCTGTTGAGCCACCACATTGGTCACTTCGGGTGGGCTGTTGCTGTCTTGGGCCCACAAACCCATCGTCAACAGCGATAAAAATATCCAACTAAATTTTCGCATCAAGATAGCTTACTTTTTTTGCTCAATGCCCCGATCAATTATCAGCACTACGCTACTATGCTGACAAAATCATCATATTACAGGTTCAAATAGAAATCAACACCCCAATGGGAAGGAGGTAGTCGAGTAAATATAGGTTTAATAAGAAAAGAAGAGAAAAAGGGAACCAACTGGGAAGCTGATACCCACCTGATTACTCCGTACGGGAGTTGAATCCGTGCAGATCTTTACGCCGTCTTGGCACCTATTCTTTTGCGCGGGAAAATTATCCGACGTAATATGTGTACCGCCGTGGCACTACATACATGGGAGTATTGTGATGATTTCTATAATTAATAGTACTTTACTTCAAAATCACCATCTTGCGGGTCTGACTGTAGTCACCCGCTTGCAAGCGATAGAAGTATACTCCACTAGCTACCTGCTCACCGAAGTTATTCCGACCATCCCAGTAGGCTGCTTTGCCTTTAGTTTCATAGACTGTAGCATGGTGATGTCCAAGTTCAATAGTTCTTACCAAACTACCCGCGGTATAAATCCTGAGACTGACATCGGCATCCTTAGCTAACCTGAACGGTATCCACGTTTCCGGGTTAAACGGATTGGGATAGTTAGGCAATAACGCTGTCTCTGTCGGCACCTCGTAGGCCAGCATATCCGGCATACGAATCTGACTCAGACCAACATCGTCCACCGAGACGACATAGCGTTCTGCTTGTACGCCCACGTGAGTGGAAGCGGAGGAAACCGTGACTTCCAGAATATCTCCGGACCTGGCAGCACGTGCACCAATAACGTCCACAAATGTCAGGGTGTAACCACTATCAACTGTGTCAGCACTCAACGTCTCACCTGTAGTCAGGTTATTAACGGTGACCAGGAAGTCTTCAGCTTTAACACCAACATCAGCGGTGATAGAACCATGAACTTCAAGTACCGGTGTCTTATCACTGGCCTGAATACCCACGATGGCCATCGCCGGTGCAGTAGCAGTAGCAGTCGAAACGTTATCCCAAGCCTCACCACTAATCTCAGCAGTTGCTTCCGCTGTAGAGGTCATGACGAAGGATTGTCCACCGGTGACATCAATATCACCATCATCACCTGCCTGACTGACGACTTTGAAGACGCCATTATCAGAGACAATAACATTCAGCGCATTCAAACCTTCAAGCGCCAGCAGATCGCTAACCTTGGAGATTCTGCTGTCTTTCAACGGTACGCCGACTAGGTTCAGCCCCACACCCAGACTAAGCTGACTCTTGCCGTCAGTGCCAAGTGCATCACCTTTCAATTTCAAGGTAGTGGCTTTCTTCATCAGGGCAATGACACCCAGATCAGCCGTAATTTCCCGATCAGCCGTTTGACCTTTACTGCGATCACCAAGATAACTGCGGAAAGCTTTGGCTTGACTATCGTAAGTAATCAGGAAGTTAACGTTATCAGTACCGATAGCGTCATAGAGTTGACCAACCGTTGTAACGGTAGTAGCCACATCATTGACTGAAGTCACGGCCAGCGGCAGATGTATCAGGCTGGTTCCCTGAGGAATAGCCAGATCAAAGGTCGCATAGTTACGCAACTCAACGGGTACGCTAACAGCTGCTGAAGTGTTGCCAGCCGCGTCTGTAGCAGTGACTGACAGGGCATAAGTGCCGTTATCAGCAGCATTGTCTGCGCTGACAGCAACCGAACCACTATAGCTGCCCGCTGTCGTAGTCGATTCAGTCAGGGCGACCGCTGCCGTGGCGGTGGTATCCAGAGCCGAAGCATCCACTGAGACACTAGAACCAGCCTCTGCCGTGGCAGAAACTGCCAGGGTTTGACCGTTCTTGATCAACGACAGGTCAGCAGAAGCCGCCGTTAAGGCCGGTGCAACGTTATCAACCACAATCGCACCCGTTGACGCTTTGCTGCCAGTATCAATGGTGACAGTGACATCATAAGTTCCATCAGCATGCGTAACTGCCACAGCTGTGAACTCGCCAGTATAGGTACCCGCTTCAGTGGTGGATTCGGTCATCACCTTATCAGTCACGATGGTACCGACTGAGAATGTGGCCGTACCGCCAGCTTTACCGACTGCGGTAACAGTTACCGTACCGCCAGCTTTGACTGGACTGCCACTGGCAGCGACACTGGAAACGGTGTCATTGACGACAACATCTTTAGTTGCACTTGTCAGACCAGTTGCAGCAGCTGTAATGGTAGGTGTACCGATAGTGGCATCCTGGAAGTAAACAACCTTGGAGGTTTCACCAGAAGCAATGGTTACCGATGCGGCTGCGGTACCGCCAGCAGTCTCTGAGAATGTACCAGAGGTCGCCGTCAAAGTGACAGTAACACCACTAACCGTAGTGGCAGCAGCACCGGCAGCATCCAGCGTGCTGATGGTAACGGCAATAGGCGCGCCAACAAATCCAGTGGCATCAGCCACCGCCAGCGCACTGGCCGTTTCAGTAACCGTCACAGCTTGCGAAGCTGTCTTCTCAACCGCCTTGATAGTTGCCGTAGCCGTAACTGTCGGTGCACCTGAAGCAGTATCTTTATAATAGAAATCAGCCGTTGTTTGATCTTCAGCCACGATCACCGAAGTGACAACCGTGGTGAAAGCCGCATCGGCAGCGAAAGTACCCGTAGTCGAACTGGATGTCAGCCCGACACTGACAGCCGCAGCAGCGGCGGATTCAACACCAGCATCATCGATTAGCTGCACAGTAATTGCCTGAGAGGCTTCACCTTTGAATGCGATTCGAGCGTCACTGGAAACCTTCAGGTTAGTTGCACCTTCGGTAGTGGTCACAGCCGGACTAGCTGCCAAGGAGACATAAGCCCCGCTGAAGTCGCGGGAAGCTGTCACAAAGGTATGGCTACCCACATCTACCGGTGACGTAGCATTAGTATAAGCTATGTCAATGGCATTATCAGCGCCAAGAGAATTAATAGGCACAATAATGTCTGATCCCGATGCACTGGCAACTGAAATGGAACCAGTTGAACCGGAAGCCAAAGCAGCCGTTACCCCACCGGCCGCGCCGATGATGCTGCTAGGTGCCGTCCAACCAGTAGGAACTGACAACTTGACAAACCCATTAGTGATATCACCAACGGCTGTATAAGTAAAGGTAATCGTCTTGGTACTTCCACCGATAACCGACGAGGGGCTAACCGTCAAGCTTCCCGAACCCGCAGCGGCGTTAGCCACTGTAACTTCGAGCGTACCAGCTACAGAAGCCAAGACACCTGTAGCCGTACCTGTTGACTGCACACCAAAAGTGTAGCTGTTAGTTGCTCCCGGAGCTACCACGTTGGCATAGGTGAAGGTAACTGTCTGGCTAGCTGCCAGCACGACGCTCTCAACCTTAGCTTGTCCAGCAGCACCTACGACAGCTTGTCCATCAGCATCTACAACAGCTGGGAAACTGAGCGTACCGACTGCACCAGTGGAAGCCACCGTTGTATTGGTCGCATCCGGCGCAGTCCAATCAATTGAAGGAACACTGAACAGAACCGCACCACCATCAACTGGCCCGACAGCGGTATAAGTAATATTGAAGGAGTTCCCTGCGCTGCCAGCCGTAATCGTACCGGTAGTGACAGAAACAGCACCTGTTCCCGATCCGTCAGCGGCGGAAGTCACCGTCACCGACGGCTGCGTCAAAATACTGACCAGGCTGCCGCTACTCGATCCCTTGCTGCTAAAGGCAAAGGAATAGCTGCCCAACTGACTTGGCACTGTTATGGCGCTGCCGCCACCGTAATTGATGGCCACAGTTTGCCCAGCACCCAATGCTGACAAAGGCACTTCAATGGTAGAACCGTCACTGGCAATAGTGGCTGTACTAACCGAGGCACCAGCACCTGCCGTGGCGGTTGTATTGGCCGAAGTCATAGCCGGCCAGGCGCTGCCTACCGGCAATGCCATCTTGATTGAGCCGCCATCAATTGTTCCAGCGGCAGTAAAGGTGAATGTCAGGCTAGTCGCATCACCAGCGGCCACGCTGGCTGGATCCACAGCCACAGAACCGGTACCGTTAGCAGCATTGGTTATCTCAATGGCCAGATAACCGGCAATAGCATATTCAGCATCGTCGGCTTTCCCCTTGGTCTCAAACTTAAAGGAGGAGTAACCGATAATGCCCTGCGCCGCGGCTCCCGAACTGCCGCTGGCTGCTCCGTAACGAACCCGAAGAACCTGATCCTTGGCCAGTGAAACAATCGGCACCGTGATGACATGCCCAGTAACCGCAACTGCCCCAGCACTACCACCGATAGGTGTTTGCGCCAGCACGTAACCGGCTTGACCCGCATTCAACTGCGGAGCAGTCCAAGGATTGTCAGCGTCAGTCGTAGGAATGGTCACCTGCAACGAACCGCCATCCATGGTGCCGTCAGCGACCAGTTCAAAGACCAGCTCGTTACCCAAACTGGCGGAAGCAACGCTGGTCAAAGCACCTGACATAAAGCGAAGAGCTTGCTTGCGTCCAGGAGCGACGTTGGTCAAAGTAACGATCGGCGACAAACCAGCCGGGATATTGACCAAGCTGCCAATGGCACTGATTTTGGATTGCGGGCTGAATGATGCCGTACCCGAATTGGCCTGGGCTGTACCTGTATAGGTAAAGGTAAATGGGGTTGTGGCATCAGCAACCAGAGAGGCAATAGGCACGGTTACGGTTCGCCCGGAAATAGTTCCTGCCGAAATATTGGCCTCGTTGACATCCGTTGTGCCAGCATCATCTAACAGCGGTGCAGTCCAACTATTAGGGATGGTTACCGTCACTGCACCAGCGGCAACAGCTTCCGAGGCAGTATAGGTAAAGGTATAAGTAGCCGAGGTATTGACCTCGTTGGTGGTCGGGGAGATGGCAAGCTTACCGGAACCGCCACCAGACTGGGCCACTGTGATTGACGGTGAATCCGTAACGATATCAGCAGCAGCAGGCACACCGCTAACGGAAGAACGCACCTTGAATTCAGCCGTCCCCGCTGTTGCTTGAGCCGTTGGATTCAAGTAGGTAAAGACCACAGTATTAGTAGCAACAATGCCATTTTCACCGATGGTACCGGTAATAGTCTGGCCGCTAACGGCTGAAGACCAAGTCTCACCGGCCGAGCCGATGACGCTGCTAGGTGTCGTCCAACCAGTACCGGTAATCAAGAGATTTCTCTCATCAACAGTCGTTGTCGCAATATCATCAACAATCACTGGCGCTGTCCAACCCGCCGGGATCTCCAACGTGACCTGCGCACCTTTTGCCATGGCTGCTACCGCGGTATAGGTGACAACGATATTACTGCCGGCAGCGAACACCGTGCCAACCTTGGTAATGGATGGACCAGTTAAAGCAGCCGTACCAGAACCATCCTTGGCCCCTAGAACCACGACTTTGGGCGAAGCGGCTGCAGCGGCAACTGCCGGTGTAGCTATGGTCATAATATCAGCAAGAGCTTCACTATTTACTCCCCCAGTCGATTTGACGATAAATGCCAAACCATCATCACTGGTGGTACTAGGCGCTGTCAGCCCATTGATGGTAAAAGTCACTGTTCCTCCTACCGGCAATATGTTGATGTAGGCGGTGACAGTGTTAGGTGCCGTCCGCGCGAACGGAACCGTATCTGGAGTAGTAGTGGTATCAGCAGTCTTCAAAGTCCCACTAGTGGCAACCAGAACTTTGACCGTTTCGTCAACACCTAGCGTAAGAGGATCATCAGCAGCAGCATCAGCAATCCAATTCGCATCTTTCAGTGCTTGCGTTTCTCCCGCCATCGTAAAAGTGGAGGGCTTAACCAAGGAAACAGTACCACCATCCATGGTAGAGGCAGCGGTATAGGTAACGGTATAATTAAGTATGTCACCGGCATTCGATGAAGCCGGGCTGATAACAGCCGTACCGGTTCCCACCCTGGCACTGACAATATCAACGGCTATACCCGAACCAACAGGGGTCCAGGAAGTACCATCCGAACTGGTTTCAAGCTTGAATAGAGGCGCACTGGCAGCCGTGGCACTGGTATTCGGCACATCAGCACCTGTATTTGTAACTACATTATCGCTGCCACCGGAACCATAAGTAATGGTGACAATACTATTATAAGCTAAGCTGACAATGGGGAAAGAAACTGTCTGAGCGGAATAGCTCGGATAACCAACAGTCACGCCGATATTATTGGCTGGAGTATAACCTTTAACCGATGGATTTCCTTGCGGAGCGGTCCAACCGTCCGGCACCACCAGACGAATAAACTGACCATCCATCTGACCAGCCGAGGTGTAAGTCATAGTGACAATAACCCCGGTATCGCCAGCATGCACCTGCTCACGGGAAACTTGTGTAATTGACAAATCAGCCTCAGTAATGTCATAGGCTGTCTCGTTATTACCCGGATCAGCACCGGCGGTGGTGGTCACAAGCAGAGCAACCGAACCAGTACCAATCGTCGGTGCCACCAATGTAGTTACAAATACACCAGTTGGAATCCGAATTAAAGCACCATCAGCTGCCTTGATGTCGGTATTACCGATAGCCAAGTTACTGGCAACATCAGTGGAATCAGCTAAAACAGTTCCCGTTGCTGCAGTACCAGCGTCTTTATCTGTGAAATCAGTGCTGTTGATAGTCAGGGCAAACACCTGGCCAGTGGTAGCATATTCGGTAGCGGCTACGCTCGGCGCGGTGGCTGTATTGTAAGTGATGGTGATACTGCCACCCGCTTTCAACGTGCCAGTCGTCACGGTGGCACGAGGCGTAGCCACACCAAGCACTCCCGCAGTTGTACCTGCTATCGTATCGGTGACAGGCAATGTGGAAGTGGTGATTTCACCGGCCGCAATCGTGGCGTCATCAGCATTCATTACCGGCACCGTCCAGTCGGAGTTCCCCACACCAGCCGGTATTCTCAATATGAGGAGCGTAGCAGGATCAACCTCAACTGGCGTGGTATAAGTAAAGCTAAAGGTATGGGGTCCCGAACCAGCGGAAATCGAAGCCGCATGGGTTGAACTGGTAACCGTTCCTTTTTTGGCATCGCCATAGGTGGTCTTCAACCGTACAGCAGAACCGCTGATTGGTGAGCCGCTGCCCACGCCGACCGGGATGTCAAGTTTGCGGTTCTTTGTAATGTCAGTTCGGGCAGTCAGGTTGCCGGATCTCTGAAGAACGGTAACCGTAGAGTCCCCAGCATTATTAGGCGAGGTACCTGTATAACTGACCTTCAGCACATTATCAAGACCGGCGATGGAAGACATGGCATCAATAGACACAATAATAGACCGGTTATTGATCGCAATCTGGCTAGCCCAGTCATCATCGCTGAAAGCCACAAAGGATTGACCAATACCAGTATTGTAGGCCGCATTAATCTTGCGATCAGCGGCAGCAACCAAACCCTTGACCGGAATTGTCCAATTCGAAGGCATCATCAATTCCAATTCTCCGCTCTTGACATATTGAGTAAGATCCAGAGAATAATAGAAATCGACGGTCACTTCACTGCCGGCGGCCGTACCTGCACCATTACCATTAATCACCGGCTGACGGGTATCATTATTAGCAATCGTACCCCCAGTAGGCGCGATGGTATCGCTGGAAGTACGGGTCACCATGCCGACACCATCGCTACTGATGAAGTAAACCGTCGGCACGTTATCGCTATCGAGATTCGCTGTGCCAGTGTTTAGCCCGGTGCCCCCTACAGATACATCAGAGGTAGTACGCCCGTTAAAGGTCACAGCACCAACGGCATTACCGCCATAAGTTGCCTGATAATATCCGAGAGTAACCGATTGACCAACAGTTAGGGACATCTCTTTGACCATAATAGTCGTACCAGTGACTGATAGCGTCCCGACACCTTGTTCCATCCGGACGAAGCCGGTGTCAGCAGTGGACAGAGAAACCTTGGTCGCAGCATTCGGATCGACATACATGCGAGGTGCCGTAAAGTTAGGACCCACATCAATCAGAAGCCCACCCGTAGATGCCGCAGCCGTAAATTGGAAGTAATAATTATTGGTTGTCCCTGTACGGAAAATGGGTCCCGGTGTGACGGCCAGTGTCCCTTTACCCTCTACAGAGAGGGACTTAAGGGTCAACGGCAGGTTATCTTTACCTGCATTGTCCGAGTTAAACTCAAAACCAGTAAGATATGTTTCCAAGGTATTGCCGTCAGCAGACAAGGTACGGCCATCGGAAAATGAGTCTGAGGCGCCGTATCGCATGTAAACCGGGAAAGTGTAGTCCCTTACTGAGGGGAAACTAAGGTTAGACAGAGTGATCTCAATTTTCTGCCCGGTAATCAAAGTCACTCCTGATAACCGAAGGTACTTAACTTGAGTATTCGGTATGGAAAGTCCAGTATAACTGCCCGCCGGCGCGGACGTTACGCTGGCATATGCAACTCCAGTGGTGCTGGTCGTCTGAGGCACACTACCCAGGTCAGTTACATAATCGGAATCAATCTCAAACTGCACATCAGCTCCAGACATGGGGCCAACGGCTTCGAAATAAAACACGATTTTCTCATTTGTCGCCCCTTTCAGGAACTCGCGTTTAAAGACATCGTCCGTGGTGACATCAGCAGTATCAACCCCAGCGGACTGTACCCAGGGATAAGTGATTCCCGCCTTACCACGCCCTTTCACCACATCGCCCACGTTAATACTTACGCCTAATGTTGGTACTGCGCCGTCAAGGGCTACTCCACTAACTGCAACTAGCGCGCGGCCAGCTGGACTCGTTCCAGTCTCGTCAACAATCGTCAAAGGATCATTAGCATCCAGTATGTGACCTTGAGCAGTCAGGCTAAAAACTGAAACCCCGCCAACCGACGGAGCCTTAGCCCCGCTATACCGGATCTTGACAGCGGAATTCTCATCCAAGTAGATATTTGAAACTGTAACGGTCCTGGCAATCCCATCTACGGCCGTAATTGTACCGGAACCGGTTACATTGATGTTAACAGGGGCATCCGCCGTCCCTGGTTCACCTTGCGGAGCAGTCCAACCAGCTGGAACCAGCAACACGATCTTCCCATTAAACATTTGGGCAAAAGGAGTATAGACGATATCCAGAGTTTGGGATTCCAGGGCAGCCTGAGTGCTTACGGCTGTCGTAGTACCGTTCTCATAAATGGCAACTGTCCCTGTACCATCAGCGGCATAGTCAACGGTTATAGCGCTGGGAACAACCAGGGTATCACTCAAGTTTGTAGTTACAGGAGCATAAGCATCCGTTGGGATCCCAGCCGTATCCTCATTAAAATTGGTAACCTGAAACCCAATGGCATTATTAATGCTTTGATCTTTCGGCACTTCCACACCACTGTAAGTAAAGGTAACCTGCTCATCTTTACCCAAGGTGGTGATTTTATAAATAGCGTGATCATCGTCCGAAGCAACAGCATCGAGAACCACTTTGGTGCTATTGGCACTGATGTTGGCCTCAATGGCTGTCCAACCAGCAGGCCGGGAAATTTTAATCTTCCCGCCATCCAACTGACCAACGGCCTTATAGGTAATTTTAAAGATGTTGCCAATGCTCCCGGCCGTCACAGTGGTCGTATCCACACCAACTAATCCGGAACCGTTGCCCGCTTTACCAATAGCAATCGGCCAGTAATTCAGGTCTGGATCTGGATCGTCTTTTGTATTGATGATAACAGCCAGACTCCCGGAGGCAGTACCACGAGATTTAAGGATGAGTTGGGTGCCGTCGGCAGAAGCCCTTGACGGCGCAGTACCAACATAAGTAACGGTGATGGTCTTGGCCGCCTGAATAAAGGTAATGGGAACAGTCAATTCACGACCAACAAAACTTGCTGTTCCTAGAGTGGCGCCGTCATCTGTGACAGCAACCCTACCGTCAACTTCCACATCAGTAGAAAGCGAAGGCACCGGCCAGTTGCCAGGGAACTTGACAAAGAAAGCACCCTCACTTATCAACCCTGCCACTTTATAGGCAACGGTAATAGTGGTTGAAGCACTGGCAGTCACAGCAGCGGGATTGGTGGTGATGGTTATGCTACCAGAACCGTCACCAGCCTGAACAGAAACCTTGGGCTGATTGGCAGTGGAAAACTTGGTAGCAGGATCAGCCAAATCATCATCATCAGTACCTGGCGAGTCAACAATTAGGAGACCAGTAGTGATATCTGTTCTACGACCATCATCCAGTGAAGCATTCGGCGTGGAATTGACTTCAAACCGCGAGAACCCGGTGGTGGTGGCGGCTGTGGCACCAGAAGCGGTACCCGTATAACCGTAAATAACCTTTAAGACCTGGTTCAACTCCAAGGTACCAACTTTGATACCAACACCACTACCAGAAAACCCATCAGCGGCACTGACGTCAAAAAGAACGTCTGAAGTGGCGTACTGCGCGCCATCGGGACCGATAGCAATGGTATAACCCGGCCGACCAGGTTCACCTTGCGGAGCAGTCCAACCAGTGGGCGCAATAATTTCGATTCGGCCACCGGTCATGGTACCAGCAGCGATATATTTAAAAGTAATAGTATTTCCAGTGCTTGCGGCTGAGTAAGGACCGCCTTCGGCCACAACTGTACCGGTTCCGACACCCGCACCTTCTACGGTGAGTGCCAAGCCGTTTCCAACCTTGAACGGCACACCAAAAGCCGGACTGGAACTGGCGGTACCAATAGCAAAGTTGTACGCTGCTGCTGCAGGGATGGTGACATTGGAATACTTGAGTAACAGCTGATCGCCACCATTCATGATGGTAAGAGGCACAGTCACCCTATTACCAACGTAAGTAACGATACCGATAGTCCCAACTGTAAGGGCTGTACCGTCTGCTTTGAAAACTGCCAAGCTAGTGGCATTAGGAGCTGCAAAAGCGGCAGGAATATCCAGTACCAGCGTACCGCCGCTCAACACACCGGCGTTATCCGTGCTGTTACCAACAGCGGTATACCACATATTAATAGTCTGGGCAGTTCGACCAGCTACTTGCTCTACAGTTGTTTCTGCAGGGACAGTTACATCAAATTTATCGTCAACACCATCTGCATCAGAATCAGCGTTGGCAAAACTGATAATACCGGATCCATCAGCCACCACATCAACACTGAACGATGTGTCGGCTTGAGTGACTTCTCTCACAACAAAACTCACCAGATCAGCGGTAGTGCCAGCTGTAGCGGTATAAACAATGGTAATGTCCCCGGAAGCAGTCGGTGCAACGGATATGACCGGCACTAACGCGGTACCACCAGTAGCAGTGGCGCTACCTGAAGCAACTGTAACACCGGCGCCAATCCAACCGGCCGGCGGAGTGACAGTAATACCTTGAGCATTAGTTGCGCCAGTAATGTTGATGGTGACGCTGTTATCTGATGAACCAGCAATAAATATGGTACTGGCAGGAGACACGGTCGCTGCGCCATAAGCCAGGCTGGAAAACAGAGACAACATCACGATCAAGGAAAACACACCAAAAAAGTTCAATTTGCTTGGGAATGTGTTCGAATTCATAAAGGATTTTTCCTCCATATTGAAATTGTAAAAGTTTGTTTTTCTGCTTTTGCGAGTTTTAACACTCAAATTATGTTGTAAAGATGATGGCATTAACGCCCTCTCTTAAAAAACCCCATAAAATAATTAAAATGAATTCAGCTCTTTAAAATGAATTCAGCTCTTTAAAAAAACCTCTAAATCTAACCTGTATTCAGACAACAACAAAAAGCCTCAAGTCCCGTAACGAACCAAGGCCAAATAGATTAAAAACCTGTTCCTACCTTAATAAAAGCCACATCAATCTTTTTCATTGTTCGTCTGAGCCTGCCTGCCTCAAACCCTTCCAATAGAAACCGGTCAAATACACAAAGATGCCCTATAATACAACAGATGTAAAACAATGTCAATACCCTAAACGAAAAAAAAGGCAATAAAAAAAAGCAACTGATTCTGACTTTATTACTTAAGTGAAACAAATTCAAAACCGGCAGTAACGATTGCCGATTTGAGCTGTTCAAGATCCGGACGATCCTGCTCAAACTTCAGCCTGGCCTCCCCTTTTTTGAGGTTGACCTTGACCTGAGAGACACCGTCGATACCCATCATGGCATCTGTCACCGTTTTGACACAATGCTGACAGGACATCCCGTCAATCTTGATTTTTGCTTTTTTTAGCATTTTCATACTAGACCTTTACAACCAAGCCATCATAGGCCAATTGAACGTTTTCGGGTAACTTCCGATTGGTTTCATCATGATCCACCGTATGCGTCATATGCGTAAAATAAGTCTGTTTAGGCCGCAGTTCAGCCACCACATCCAACGATTCCGGAATGGTCATGTGAATCCAATGTTCCGGTTCCCAGCGCAAGGCACCAAGAACCAAGACGTCCAGATCTTCTAACATGGCCATCGATGTGACCGGTATTTTTTTGCAGTCGGTGACGTAGGCGAATTTGCCGATCCGAAACCCAAAAACCTCAGTCTTGCCGTGAATAACGTGGACAGGTACAATTTCGTTACCAAAAACATCAAATGGACCGGTGAATTCGACCAATTGAATCTGCGGAATCCCGTAACCAAGATGCTCAAGCTGGAAAACATAATCAAAAACGTGGCGAATTCGAGCGGAGGTTGCCGGACTGCAGTAACATGGGATCGAATTTTGCTGGCGCGCAGAAAAAGCTCGCAAATCATCCAACCCATAAAGATGGTCAGCATGGGTATGAGTATACAGGACCGCATCTACCCGATCGACCTCCCATTGAATGGACTGATGCCGCAAATCCGGTCCAGTATCGACCAGTACATTCTTGCCATCCATCTGGATTAAGATAGAAGCGCGATCGCGCTTGTTTTTGGGATCCGTTGAGGTACAGACTTCACATTTGCAAGAGATCCTGGGAATACCATGCGATGTACCGGTACCCAGAAACAAGACTTTCATAAACCCAACTTGGAACTAACCGTTTTTTGGAAACACAAAATGACACTCCGGACAATGATAACCGTAGGACCGAATCATAAAACCACATTTAGGGCAAATCCGCTTGGCCTGATGCCGAAAAAAGAAGATAAAACAGAAAAAGACCAGCAGGAGCGCCACTATTTCCCAAGGCCCGATCATGAGTTGCCTTTCAATTCTTTGAGAACTTTTAAATTTTGACCGTGCATCTTGTCCATCTGGGGCGTTTCAATGATCATCGGAACTGCAGAAAAACGCGGGTCATTGACCAGCAACTGAAAAGGGGTGATTCCGATATGACCCTGACCGATATGCTGATGACGATCGACCCGACTGTGAAATTCCGATTTAGCGTCGTTGAGGTGAAAAGCCAGCAACCGATCCAAACCAATGACCTGATCAAATTTCTCAAACGTCTGATGATAATCGTCCTCTGTACGCAAATCATAACCAGCCGCAAAGACGTGGCAGGTATCAAAACAAACTCCCAACCGTTCCGGATACCTGGAATCGTCAATCATCCGGCGGATATGTTCAAAGAGGTATCCGAGATTGGCGCCTTGACCGGCAGTGGTCTCCAGAAGAAGCACCACATCCGTATGCCGAGTCTCCTCCAGCAGAAAATCCAAGCTCCGGCTTAAGTTCTGCAACCCAACAGATTCGCCAGCGCCAGTGTGGGATCCCAGATGCTTAACCAAATACCTTACACCCAGCTGGCAAACCAAGTCAATTTGCGCTTGAAAATGCTGACGGGACTTCTCCAAAACATCCGGCTTAGGAGATGCCAGGTTGGTCAAATGGATATCGTGAACGATAACCTCCTCGATCTGGTCAGAGACTTCCCATGTCTGACAGAAACGGTCGATTTCTTCCTGAGCGAGGGATTTGCTCTGCCATCGGTTGGGATTCTTGACAAAAATCTGGATAGCTGAACAGCCGAACTTTTCGCCGTTACTGATGCCATTGTGCAAACCACCGGAAACTGAGACATGCGCACCGAGCACTTGAGGGATTGACCGTCCTTTCTAAACTGAAGCCAGGGTCTTAATGTATCACATATGAAAAATAATTTCCAACTGAATTCGCTATGACTGACGGGTAAACCGGAACTCCAAATCAGACGGAAAAATTACTGGACAGCAGATTGATCAGGTTGACACAAGTAACAGGCAACCTGATGATCCGCATCATCAACCTGATAGAGAGGCGGTTGCTGCTGGAGACATTGATCCAGCCGCTGGTCACAACGCGGATAAAACCGACAGCCGCTGTTAGCCGAACCACGCATCTCTTCCTCTGCCGGAAAGACAATTTCACCTTCCCACTTGACCGCAGGATCCGGCACAGGCACAGAATCGATCAACAATTTCACATACGGATGGTGCGGCCGATCTATCACGCTGAAGGTCGGTCCTTTTTCCGCTACCGATCCCTGGTAGAGCACATGAATCCGGTCGCTTACCTGATAAGCCGTACTGAGATCATGGGTAATATAAAGGAAGGAAATCCCATTTTCCTCCTTCAGGCGAAGCATCACATCCAAAATCGAAGCCCTTAAGGAAGCATCCACCATTGAGACAGGTTCGTCGGCTACGATCAACCGGGGTTCGATCATATAGGCTCTGGCCATCATAATCCGTTGGCGTTGCCCGCCACTGAGTTGGTGCGGATATTTCCGCAGGACATCTTGACCATGCAAACCAACCACGTTTAAGGCTTCCTCGATCATCTGCCGAGACTCAGCCTGATTGCGGCTGAGGTTAAAATTCTTGATAATCAGGTTAAACACATGCTGGACACGATAGAACGGGTTATAAACGCCGAACGGATCCTGAAAAACGGCCTGCACATTCCGGCGGTAATCTTTAACCTGTGCCCGATTGGCATGGGAAATATCTTGACCATCGTAGATCACTTGACCGGAAGTCAACCTGGTAAACCCCAGAATCGCATTGGCCAAGGTTGTCTTGCCACTGCCACTTTCCCCAGCAATAGCGGTAATGGAAGCCGGACTCTTGCGGATTTCCAGGTTGAAGTCCTGCAAGGCGATGACTTCTCCCGTTCCCCCTCCACGCTGGCTATAGATCTTGGTGGCGTCACGAACTTCCAGTAACATTATTTAGCCTCACTGGCTTGATATGCATGACACGCCACCCATTGTCCCGGACGAATCTCCTGCGCAACCGGTTCCTGTTGGCGACATTGATCCATCACCAACGGGCAGCGCAACTGAAAAATGCAACCTGGCGGAGGATGACGCGGATCATGGGTAATCCCTTCGGTAACCTTGAGCGGTTTGTGCTCCTTGAGTGAAGGCACCGATTCAATCAGCAACTGGGAATACGGATGTGCCGGATGATCAAAGATCTCTTTAACAAAAGCAACTTCAACAATTTTACCGGCGTACATGACAGCAATACGGTCAACCATCTGTGCCATCAATCCCATATCATGCCCAATCATAATCATTGACACACCCAGTGACTCCTTGACCCGCAGCATGGTCTGAGCCACAACCCGTTGAACCACCACGTCCAAGGCACTGGTCGATTCATCGGCAATAATAACCTGTGGACTAAGAGCGATGGCCATGGCGATGCATACACGCTGTTTCATACCACCACTGAGCTGATGCGGGTACATATGATAAACACGTTCCGGCAACCCAACCATCTGTAACAACTGAAGAATCCGGTCTTGGGTTTCTTGCTTGGAAGTTCCACGACGGTGCGCATCGATCACATCCTGAATCTGACGATTGACCTTCATGGTTGGGTTCAAAGAATTCATGGCACCTTGCGGAATCAAGGATAATTTTGCCCAACGTAACTTCCGCAACTCACTTTCGGTCAAATCCAAAAGATTCTGACCTTCCAGCAACACCTGGCCGGACACAATACGTCCAGGAGGAACAACCAGTTGTAAAATGCCCATAGCTGCTGTTGACTTACCACAACCGGACTCACCGACCAAACCCAAAGTCTCACCTTGATACAACTGAAAATCAATACCGTTTACAGCCAAAACATCACCGGCCGGCGTTTCGTAGTAGACCCGTAAATCCTTGACTTCCAGTACGGCTGGCTTCCGGTTTTGATCCGACACCAATTCGTCCCCTCCTATCCCGAGGCCTGACGCAGACGAGGATTAGCAATCTCATCCAGTCCCAGGTTAACCAAGAACAAGCCGACAAAAATAACTGACAGAACCAGCGTTGGTCCTCCCCACCACCACCACATATTTCGCAACAATGCCGAAGACTCCAAAGCAAGATATATCGTCCGTCCCAAAGTTGGAACGCGCTGCGGCCCTAAACCAAGAACCTCCAAACTGACAGCTGCCAGGATGGCGCCGGCAGCACTACCAATAAAACTGGCTACCAGATAGGGCAACAAATTGGGCATAATTTCACCGAACATCAAGCGAAAAACAGAGGTTCCGGACAAACGTGCCATCTGCACATATCCGCTTTCACGCATACTCAAGACCTGCGCACGGATTAAACGAGTAGGTGATTGCCAAGCAAACAAAGCTAATAAGCAGGCCATCATGATTAAACTCACCTGCGGAATCAAAGCTTGAATAATAATTAAAACCAATAAAGAAGGTATTGTCATGGTAANNNATAAGGTCATCAATCCAATTGCCGATAAAACCAGCCATGAAACCGAGGATTGTGCCAACGCTGATACCAAGACCGGCCGCCAACACACCAACAAACAATGAATTGGGTGCGCCGATAATCATCAGTGCCAGCATGTCGCGACCACTATTTTCTGTCCCCAACGGATGTGCCCACGTCCCTTGCTGTCCTCGTCGATTCTCAAAACCGACCGGCGGCAAGTTAAGCGGAGAGCTGGCCACATAAACCAGATTCGTATCCCAAAACAAACGCCCAAGAATCCCAATCAGCACGATGGTGCCAATGATTGATATTCCAGCCAGCAATTTCCAATTCAGCCAAGGAGTATCCCATCGATTCAATCGCCCCATTTTGGGTGGCGAAGGTAATGGTTCCAGCGACGAACTCGAATTCGCATCCATCTCAGGCAACAGCTAACCCCCCTCATAAGAAATACGAGGATCAATGAACGGATAGATCAGGTCTATAACCAAAACGGCGGTGGCGGTGGCAACGATCAAGACAAACAAAGTCCCTTGAATCATGTTAAAATCCTGGTTACGGATGGCAGTGAAGATCAAAGTCCCCATGCCGGGATAGGAAAAGATATACTCGACCAGAATCTGTCCGCTGACCATGGTTCCCAAGGAGATAGCCAAGGCGGTCACTTGAGGCAAAATGGCATTGCGTACCATGTAGCGATACAAAGTGTAAAACGGGTTCAACCCTTTGGCACGCGCCAAATGCATATAATCCTCTCCCTCCACCGTAATCATCATGCCACGCATACCCAGCGCCCAATAACCGAAACTAACCAGGACAATAGTGGAAACAGGCAGGATACCATGATAAATGACGCTGGATATGAACTCCCAGCTCAATTCGGGTTGCAGACCACGTCCGTAAGCACCCCTGAAAGGAAACAGATGCAATCGGAAAGCAAAAACGTATAATAAGAAAATAGCAGCCAAGACACTCGGAATAGAGGTAAAAACCATGGTTGCGGGAATGATCATTTTGACAATTTTCGGTGTTCTCTGCCAAGCCAACAAAGCACCCAAAAAATTGCCCAGCAGGAAGGTCACGATAGTAGATACCAACAGCAATCCCAACGTCCAGGGCAATGCCCGCTTAATCATGGAACTGACGGTGGTGGGGAAAAAGGCCATCGAGTAGCCCATATCGAAACGCAACAAATTCCGCAAATAACGACGGTACTGCGTCAGTGGGGTATCATCTAAGCCGAAACGTTTCCGCCACCCTTCGATGATCTTGTCGGAATTTTCGACGTAACCTGCTTGCTGGGACATTCGCGAAATCATGGCAGCAATCGGATCGCCAGGGGCCAACCGGGGAATACAGAAGATTATGGTGGCACTCATCCAAATAGTCAGAAGATAGATGACTAAGCGCCTGACCAGATATTTGGTGTTCAAACCATCCATCCCCTTATGCCATCATAATCACGACAACGTAGAATCGAAGCAGGATAGCACCTAAAGAACATGCTCACAGACAATCAGCTGCCCGCCTTTCTCAATCGATGAATAATCTGATGGGTGCTATTCCACCAAGTGCAGGGATGATTATAATTATTCTTTTGTGTTGGCCAACCAATCCAGTAAGTGGTGTCAAAGGGTACCAGTTTCCGAGCTTGCGTGATCGGGATCACAACCTGCTCAGCCATGAAGATCTTCATGGCTTCAGACACCAATGGATTAATGGCTGAATCACCCAGCGGCAAGATACCTATCTGAGCCACAATCTGGCTGTACTTCTCGGCCCCTTCCCCACTCCAACGCACAAAATTATTATGGCCTGGCGAGCGATGGTCAATCGGACGTAGAAACTGTTGCGTGTAGCGGTTCATTGAAACCCACGGTTCATTGACTGAACCGCAAGCACTCCAATCCATAACAGCCTCAAAATTACCAAAAGCTTGATTTTCAGACCATGTTGAACCGGCAACCGAACGGGCAGTTGCCATGATTCCGGCGGCACGAAGCTGCTCGACCACAACTGCGGCAACCCGACGTTTTTCAATAAACCCTTCATGCGTTTGAATATTTAGCGACAAGTCTTTACCGTCTTTCTGGTAAAAGCCTCTAGCATTTTTTGCCCAACCGTTGGCCTCGATTAATGCTTGTCCGGCAACCAGGTCCGCCGTCGGGCTAACCCAAAGATCTTTGACGACATTAATATAAGGCTCCATCTCAGCGTACTGTACAAATATAGTCTTGGACGGTAAAGATGTGCCTTCATAAGCAATCTCAACCACCTGTTGCCGATCAATAATTAAGCTCAGTGCTCGACGCATATCAGGATTATCCCACGGCTCAACCGTATGATTAACAGACATCTGACGCGGACACGGATCTAGCCAGACATAAGGCAACTGATCCTGCCAAGCGATGACATTCGGATTCATATCCTGAATAGCTTCAAAAGCACCCAATGTAATATCCATGATGCTGTCCAGTTGACCATCGGCGGCTAGGAGAGCTCTGTTTTCCTCTGCTCCGCTGACGATCCAAACCAAGCGTTTGGGAACAGGCATATCCATAAAACCGGTCTCACTGCCCCACCAAGTATCACGCCTGTCGTACACGAACTCATTTTCTGCCGCTTGCACCAACTTATAGGCTCCGGTACCAAACGGCCATCCCCTATCCACGTCATAGAAAGTAAAAGTAAAAGGATCTTTGCCTTGCCACACATGTTGAGGAAGCATAATGGCACTACCACCAACTTTTACCGAGAAATAGTCCAACTGAAATCGGGGGTTAGGCGATTTCAAGCTAAACTGAACCGTTAAGCCGTCAATTCTCTCAACACTATCAACCCACTGTTGCATGTTAGCCGCCTCGCTAAGTGACAGCGTTTCGTCATTCAACAAGGTCCGGATGGTAAAAACAATGTCATCCGCATCAAACGCTTCCCCATCCGCCCAAGTCACGCCATCACGGATTTTCAACGTCCAGGTTTTCAGACTTTGATCGGCAATAAAACTTTCCCCCAACCAGGACTCAATTTCGCCGGTCTCATAATTCAGGATAAAAAGCGGTTCCCACACACACTGATGCATTCCCTGATTACGATTTATACCGGGAACCATCCAGTTAAAATTGAAGGGATCAGCAACGGCACTGCCATCAATATCGAAAATGACAGTATCCTCGCGAAGAACCTTGTCCGCTGCATGACCACAGATACTAAAAATGACAATGGCCAAAATAAAGGTTGGAAACATCGGGATTTTAATTCTCATAAACAGTGACTCCAAAAATAAATTTCCGGAAAAACGCAATGCACTAGCATAATAGCCCTTAATTATATCAGAATACCTTATATAATAGTCGCTGAAAAGCCAAGTCCATTTTCTGCGAGATAACATATCATCCAATATTGACTATAATGAACTATTAGATTAAAATCCGAGCGTTATGACAAAACGAAACCTGCTTCTTGTATGGCTGTTTACTTGTTTGACACAAGGATTATATACTTTATTCTGGTACGTTAAAACCAAACGAGAGATGACCATGCAGGGACAAAATATACTCCCTGCATGGATGTTAATTATCCCTTTCGCCAACTGGTATTGGTTATGGAACTATTCGCAAGCAGTTTCCAAAGTTATAAATCAAAAGCTACGCCCCATAACTGTCTATAAAATACTTATCAGTATCCCTATTCTCAGTAACATACTTCTCACAGGCGTGTTACTGGCAAAAGCAGGCATCATTTCCACTACTCTAGATCAATCCAGAGTGCAGGTCGTTTTCACCATACTCCTTCAGCTCCAAGCTGTAGCAATAACCATTATCCAAGCATACTTCAACCAAACAGTGGATCAAAATACAGTCTCAGAAAGTTAGATAAAAGACAACAAAAACTGCTGCCTGACGCTCATTGATAGTAACAGACTTATAATATAACCTACAGATAGCTAAGCAAACCACATAAGGAGCCTTAACATGACAAAAACCTGCCGTGTCGGCTTGGTTGGGTGCGGCGGCATGGGACGCCATCACCTCAGAATACTCAATGATCTACCCGAATTTGAAATTGCTGCCCTATGCGACATTTCCCAAGAAGCTGCCGATCGAGCAGGAAACGAATACGCTGTCGAAAGGCGATACACCGATTTCGATCAAATGTATCAGCATGCCAACCTGGGCCTGGTAACCGTAGCCACCCAGACACGCGGCCATCACGCACCAACGGTTGCGGCTTTACAACAAGGAATTTCCGTCCTTTGCGAGAAACCGATATCCATAGATCTGGTTGAAGCTGACCAAATGGTTGCGGCTTCAGAAACATCGGGTGCAAAGTTAGCCATCAATCAGCAAAATCACGTTAATCCCGGAATCCAGCAGGCACAAGCCATGGTAGAAGACGGCGCTATCGGCGACGTGATTATGATCCGAGGTCGAAACAAAGCTGGACGTAAAAGTGGAAACGAGTTCATGGAGATGGGCACGCATGTCACAGACATGATGCTCTGTTTCGGAGGTATTCCAACATGGTGCTCTGGCACAATCTATAACGGCAACCAACTGGCGGGTCCCGAGGACATTATGCAAGCCAAGGAAATGTCTCCGGGCGACCGCGATTCGGGGCTGGTGATGGGAACAAGGGCGATTGCTCATTATGGATTTGACAAGGGAATCATGGGTGAAACCCACTTTATTGACTACCAACCCGGTATGAGTGACAATTACGGTATAGACATTCTAGGAAGCCAGGGGCAACTGGCTGTTCGAACTTCAGGTTCGGCTGGACAGAATCTTTGGCATCTACCTCGACCAATGGAAGGAACGCCAACCCAATTATCGGATTGGCAACCTGTAGACCTGCCGGACGATCTGGAAAAAGAACCTGTTATCACCATGTATCAGCGTATGATTCAGGCTATCGAAACAAACACTGAACCGCCAAGCAGCGGTATAGAAGGACGCTGGGCCTTCGAAATGATCATGGGGATCTATCAGTCCCATCGAGAAGGGCGGCGTATTGAACTTCCTCTGACAGACCGCCGTCACCCCTTAGAAGAATGGCGTAAATCATGAAAAGAATTTTAAAAATGCGAGATTCAGTCAATCGTTATCCTGCCATGCCTAAACCAGCGGAGGTCTCCGCACCTCAACTTGATTGGGAAAAGAAAAACATAACCATGGCTATCAAGGAAAAACAGCCATGCTCACCTGACGGCAGATACGGCCTCACATTTTTTGGCCTATTGATAATGCTGTCAATTTCGACAGGCATTTTCGGGGCACAGATTGCAGCGCAAAATGATGTGGCAGCAAAAGGAAACCCTGTCTATCAGGGTCTGCAACCAAACCAATTCTTCAAGAAGTGGTTCGTTTTGGGCCCAATTCCGGTTTCTACCGGGAAAACAACTCCAGATCAAGACAAGCAGAAGAAGAAGTTCGAAGCTGAACCTCCTTTTCGAATCAAAGACCTTTCCTCAGCCAGATCAGGCCATCAAATCGGTGATAAGGAATATCAGTGGCAATTGGTTGCCTCAGAGAATGAGATCTTAGATCTAAACCAGATCTGCGGAAAAACGGAATTCGCTGAGGCTTATGCCTGGGCGGAAATCCACCTATCAGAACCCAAGAATGTTTTGCTTGGTATTGGTAGCGATGATGGCATAAGAGTCTGGCTTAATGGGCAACTCATCCACCAGAACCGGAGTGACCGTCCAGTCTTAAAAGATCAGGATCTAGTGTCTGTTACCTTTAAGAAAGGTAAAAACCAACTACTGCTCAAAATTCAGAATGGAAGATGGGATTGGGGATTTTGCTGTCGGGTACTAGGTTCCGAAACACTACCCAGAAAATTGGTCGAGACCGCAGGATTAGGAGATTTAGACACCCTGGAAATGCTGTTATCTCATGGAGCGGATATCAATGCCACCACCTACGGTCTGACGGCCCTGCATTACGCCAGAATCCGTGGGCGAGATGACGTGGTTACGTTTCTGCGCGAAAAAGGAACAAATCCCAAGATCCCGATGCCCGCCCCAGAAACGGTTGTGGATGCTTTTTTCAAAGGCATCATCAAAGAAGATTTTCCGGGAGCAGCGGTTCTTATCGCTCAAAACGGTGAGATCCTTTACCAGAAGGGATTTGGATACGCTAACCTCGAAAATCAGATTCCAATCACGCCACAAACCAAGTTCCGCATCGGTTCTATTACCAAACAGTTCACGGCATCTGCCATCCTGAAATTGCAAGAAGAAAGCTTGCTCAAAGTTACAGACCGCCTCTCCAAGTTTCTACCGGACTATCCTCGCGGTGATGAGGTCACCATTCATCATCTGCTGACCCACACTTCAGGAATTCACGATTACACCAACCATCCAGAATTTGCTTCAGCAGTGGAAACTTATATTGAAGCAGAAGAGATGATCGAGCTTTTCAAAGCGGATAAGTTTGACTTTGACCCGGGAGAAAAATGGTCCTATAGCAACTCAGGTTATTTTCTACTTGGATATATCGTCGAAAAAGTTTCCGGTCAATCCTTGAAAAATTATCTCAAACACCATTTCTTTGATCCAACCGGCATGACGAATACCGAGGTCCATGACTCGAAACAAACCCGAAAAAACGAAACCACTGGATATTCCTACGCTGGAGGGGCAAACCTAAAAAAGCAGTCAACTGGGATATGTCCCGTGCAGGTGGAGCAGGAAACCTTCACTCCACCATTCAGGATCTTTATCGCTGGAACGAAGCAGTTTTCAATGGCAAACTGCTAAACCAAAACACACTCAAATCAGCCTTCACACCAGTGAAAATCAATGATAAAAACCAAGATGACGCCCACAGCAGTCAATACGGTTACGGCTGGACGCTAATGGAAAAGCGTGGACTGAAAGAGATTGGGCATAGCGGCGGGTTACCGGGATGGATGTCTTATCTGACACGTTATCCTAAGCAGAACCTGACAATTACCATCCTGGCAAACGCTTCTCCAACGAATCCGAATCTGGTTCTATCAGCTCTGGCAGACAGGATTGCCGAGATTTACCTGTGGCAACAGATGAAACCCATGGAGTCTTTTGCCACAGACAAAACCGTAGACATTAGTGATGACTATATCGGCCAATACGACTACGCAGGCGGAATAATGACCATCACAAGGGAAAGAGATCAACTGTTTGCTCAACTGACTGGGCAACCAAAGTTCGAGATTTTCCCCCAATCCGAAACAGAGTTCTTCTGGAAAGTTGTCGACGCCCAAATCACTTTCGTCCGTAACAAAAAAGGTGAGGTTGCCCATATTATCCACCATCAAAGTGGACAAACCCTCAAAGCTCCCAGATTAGAACAGAAAAGCGTTGTGCAGATAGACACAGCCACTTATGGCGATTACGTGGGAGAATACGATTATGGTCATGGTGCTATCCTGACCATAACCAAGGAAGGGAATCGGTTGCTGGCACAAATGACAGGCCAGCCAAAATTCGAAATCTTTCCGCAATCCGAGACAGAGTTTTTCTGGAAGGTCGCCAATGCCCAGGTAACGTTTGTCAAAAACGATAAGGGTAACGTTAATAAGATAATACACTATCAAGCCGGCACTAAAATCCAGGCCCCCAAAATCCAGTAAGATTGGGGATTAAGAACTTCACCACAGATAATTTTATCATGAGAGATTTCTCTTCACCATACTTAAGGAGATCAATATGAGATTTCGAGTTGGTATCATCGGTTGCGGCCGTATGGCCAACACCATTGAAGACGAAGTACAAGGACCTCGGCGCGGGGGACTGATCCTTCCCTACTGCCACGCAGGTGGCTATGTGGAGGTGGAAGAAACTGAGATGGTGGCCGCATGCGATATCGCAGAAGACAAACTGAACGCATTTACGGAACGGTGGAACGTTCCGCGGGGTTATACTGATTTCCACCAGTTGATCGACGAAGAAAAACCGGATATCCTCAGTATTACAACACGTCCAGAACAACATGCAGAAGCCATGATCTATGGCGCGGAAAACGGTGTCAAAGGAATGTACGCCGAAAAACCTTTGTGCTGCTCCCTGACTGAAGCCGATGCCATCAAAGAAGCCTTGCAACGCAACAATGTATTTTTAGAATTTGGTCCTATGCGTCGGAATTGGGCAGTTTACAGACAGGCTCGACAGATTGCTGAGAGCGGACAACTGGGCGCAATCAAATCGGCACTTGGTTTTTCCGGCAATAGTATCGGCGGCCATTTTCTAGATACGCTACTTTACCTGTTAGATGATCCTGAGCCAGTCTCTATTAGCGGGACGCTAAGCGAGCTTCATACAGCCGACGGAGACAACAATAACCTCCATTTTGTCCAAGACACGCCAATACTTTCGGCATTTGTCAGATTTGACAACGATACTTCTCTGCATGCCGCAGCCACAGGTATAAGTGGTGAATACGAGCTGGTTTGCCAGGAAGGGATCATCCGTATTCAAAACGATGGCGAATCAATTCGGGTACGACAAAAGAATCAGGATGCCTACGATCCAATTGAAGTTGCACCGATTGAACCGTGGAGCGGTACCGCACAAAAAATCCGTGAACTGGTAGAATCCATCAAAACAGGCAAACCAGGAATCAGCAACCTGAGAGCCACCATGCTGGGGACTGAAATCGGATTTGGTCTTTACGAATCACACTTGCAAGGCGGGATTGCCATACAACCTCCAATACCAAATCGAGGGCGCTGGGTATCTAGTTGGTAAACCTGAAACTGATTGCATCAATCAGTCCAATCAATACCAAATGACATAACAACACTTAAATGGAAAAACATGATGATACCATCTAGAAAGCAGTATGGAACCGTAGCCGGTCCGCATCCCCGAACCGTTCAGGTAGGAATGGATATGCTCAAGGCTGGTGGCAACGCCATTGACGCAGCTATCGCTGCCGCTTTCGCTGAAGGTGTGGTTGAACCCAGCCAAAATGGAATTGCAGGTTACGGCGGCTGTATGGTCATTTACTTAGCTGAACGCCAGGAAGTAACCGCCGTTGACTATAATACAGTTGCCCCGATGGCATCTTCAGATCAGATGTTTCCAATCCAAAAAGCGGATGGCCCTGCCGGTTACCACGTACCAGGACGCACTAACATTCATGGACCACTGTCCGTTGGCGTGCCAGGTGTGGTAGCCGGGCTATGTTTAGCTCTGCAAGAATTCGGTCGTTTACCGCTAGCCCAGATTTTACAACCTGCGATTCAATCAGCCCGATACGGATTTGTTCCCAATCGGTCGAACCTAAACGGTATCGCAACCAACGCTGATCGGTGGAGACGGGACTTTCCTGAAACTGCACGTGTGTACCTGAAGAACGGCGTTCCACCTGAACCAAATCAAAAATTAACCAATCCTGAACTCGCCCGGACTTTAGAAATGATTGCCGCCGACGGCGCACCAGCATTCTACAGCGGAGAGATTGCGCAAAAAATCGTCAATCATATTCAGAAAATCGGAGGATGTTTGACAACTGAAGATTTCCATCAGTACCAAGCCAAGATTGTGGAACCCTACCAGATCCAATACCGTGACTGTCGACTTTCCACCCCACCTCTGGGAGCAGGCGGCCTGACCACATTACAGATGCTGCGGTTAATTGAGAATTATGATATGGCGCAAATGTCCGTCACCCAACGATTGCACCTTCTAGCGGAAGCGATGAAAACCTGCTGGCCAGCACGACTCAAACGGTTCGGAGACCCACTGTTCACAGGTATAGATCCCTCAACAGAACTTGGTGATCAATTCATATCTGACCTCAAGTCTAGCTTTGAAAATGGGCTGAAATCTCCTCAACCAGGAAAAATAGTTGCTTACGAACCAATCAGTTGTACCAGCCACATCTCAATAGCAGACGCAGACGGTAACCTGGTGGCCCTGACACAAACGCATGGCGGCGGGTTCGGTTCTATGGTTACCGTGCCGGATACCGGACTGCTGCTCGGTCATGGTATCGGGCGTTTTGACCCTCGACCAGGGCTGGCCAATTCGATTGCTCCCGGCAAATCTCCACTGCATAACATGTCACCGATGATCGCACTCAGAGGTGGTCGACCATTTGCCACCTATGGGATTCCCGGAGGGCGAACCATTGCCAACAATCAACTTAATCTGACCGTCAACCTAATAGATCTGAACATGACCATGCAAGAAGCACTAGACGCACCTCGGCTGCACAGCGAAGGGGCTGAACCTATCCAGATGGAAGATGTAGACAAGTCAACTCTAGCAGAATTACAAAAACTGGGACACGAAATTGAACACAGTCCTGGAATTGGCGGCCCGGGACACGGCGTGGTGGTTGCTGACGACCCGGCGATACAATCCGGTGGAACCGATCCACGCGGTCAAGGGCGAGTAATTTCGTCATAGCAAGGTCATCTCAAGTCAATTTCAAGCAGACCCATTTCACATTCAATGTCGATTCGCAAGAGGAAACGACCAGATCATCGACAACAATCTAAGAGAGGAACTCAAGTGCCAGATGGCACCCTCAGTCGGAAATGAAAAATTTCAAAGTCACTAATGCCAACGAAGCTATTTAGAACTAACCCATTTTAGTCAGGATCTTAAATTTAACAATTAAACGATTTATGGTAACAAACGAAGACCTCATTAGTTTCAAATAGTCTGCCACAAGAAAATGGCAAAGGTTATAAATGGTCACGGTTGAAATTTGCTTAGAAGACATTGAATCGGCAGTAGCCGCCCAGCAAGGTGGTGCAAACCGAATTGAACTCTGCGACAATCTAACGGTTGGAGGAACAACACCGAGTATTGGAATGATAAGTCAGGTTCGGAAGCAGTTAGAGATTGAATTACAAGTTATCATTCGTCCCAGAGGTGGCGATTTCTGTTATTCTGACCTTGAATTTAGTGTCATGAAGGAAGATATTGAAGCCGCAAAATCGGTTGGGGCTGACGGAATTGTGACTGGTCTTTTAAACCCTGATGGTACAGCAGACGTTCAACGGACAGATGTTTTGGTTCAGGTCGCCGATCCAATTCCAGTAACTTTTCATCGTGCTTTCGATCATGCCAAAGACCCTTTTGACACCTTAGAGTCGCTGGTGGATATTGGTGTTTCCAGAATTCTATCTTCAGGTAAAGCCCCCTCAGCTATCAAAGGATTGTTACTGCTTGGTCAACTACAAGAGACGGCACAAGACCGGATTTCGATCATGGCAGGTGGCGGCATTAACAACGAAAATGTCCAGTTAATTATCAATCAAGCCCAGATCCGAGAAATCCATGCAGGCTCAAGTTGTACGCAAAGGCAAGATAAAAAAACATGTAATCAATCTGCAGACGTCATTATTGATCATCAGAACACAAATAATGGATATTCGCAAGTTTTAGCCAAATTGGTCAGTCAATTAGTAGCAGCCGTGCGTGAAACAAAAGACATATAAAAAGAGACTTCGATGAGTGATCTAATTTTCCAGTCAGACAAAAAAGTGATACCTATCGGTGACAGGGCTATTGATTGCAGTCGCCATCAAGGCAAAGGGACATTGGAACATGACCATGTACACAAAGATAACCGAACCAATTGCCGTTAAATATCCAACACGTTGCATCTCTTATATTTAAGGCGGGTATTGGTGGTAATTCGGATCAATAGAAGAGAATTCCTTACTAATCTAACGATTGGAGCGACGACTGCGACAGCACTCCTCGGAGGTGAAATGGCAACAGCAGAACCCAATAATCGCAGTGCTCAGAACAAAAGCTATCCATTGTTTGTTTCGACTTGGGCTTTTGGCAAAGCCACCAATAACGCAGCCCTGGGAAACTATCAACGAGACAAGTCACTATTAGATGCCGTGGAAGCTGGTATTCAAGTCACAGAAGCTGACGTGTCGAATGCTTCTGTTGGTATCGGCGGTATTCCCAATGCCGACGGAATTGTACAACTCGACGCTTGCATTATGAATGGTCCAGATCATCGAGTTGGCAGCGTTGCCGCTATCGAAGGTATCGCACATCCTATTTCTGTTGCACGGAGGGTAATGGAGAAAACGCCGCATGTCATGTTAGCCGGTGATGGAGCTCAGAAATTTGCACTAGATCAAGGATTTCAGCGTACAAATCTGTTGACCCAAGCCCGGCAAGAAGAGTGGAAGAATTGGCAAAAGAAGCGGGAAAAAGAGGCTCACAGTGATGCTCATGATACGATCACACTGCTGGCTTTAGATAAAAATGGTGATATTGCTGGCGGTTGTTCAACCAGTGGTTGGGGCTATAAATTACCTGGCCGTGTCGGTGATTCGCCGATCATCGGGGGAGGACTCTATGTCGACAATCAGGTGGGAGCAGCAGGCTGCACAGGGAAAGGCGAAAATTGTATGCGCTATTGCTCCTCCTTTATGGTTGTTGAGTTTATGCGTTCTGGTTTAGATCCGCAAAGTGCATGTATAGCCGCCATCAAACGGATTGCTTCTACCGACCCACTGGGTCTTAATTTGGAAATCTACTTTATTGCCTTGGATAAACGAGGAAATTACGGCGCTGCTGGTGCGGGAAAAGGGTTTCAGTATGCCGTAACAACCCCAGAAGACAGTCAAGTGTTTCAAAGTGAGGCTGTCGGAGGTGGCACCGTTGGACCAGAAGGTGGTAATCGTTAATAGCGCCACACGCAAGTTTTGCTGCCATGAAAGAGAGACCTCGGATTCTGTGATAATTCCCCCTGAGAATCCCCTTGGTTTTGATGGGTTTGGCAAGCTCATCTGAACAAAAAAGGTCTTCCTTAATTTTAATTATCCTCAACTAAAGCATGAACACTACGCTCGGACCTAACAATTGTATTCTGAGACATAAAACCAATCACAGGCATCTGATTTATGGTATAATTAATAAGGTTTTAATATAAATTAAGTATCATCTTATGAGGTGGATTTGATGCAGACAGTAGATTTGGGAAAAAGTGGTATTAAAACATCACGACTGGCCATTGGAACCGGTTCCAATGGTTGGAACTATAAATCTGATCAGACAGCGCTGGGGCTGAAGGGGTTAGCAGATCTGTTCATTTATGCACATGATTGCGGCATCAGATTCTGGGATTCTGCCGATCAATACGGCAGTCACCCGCACATGAAAGAAGCCCTAAAAAGGCTTGACCGTCAGTCTATAACCATTACGTCTAAAACAACATCACGTACCGCTAAAACCGTTGAAGACGATGTTAAACGGTTTTTAAAGGAAATTGGCACTGACTACGTCGATATTGTACTTTTACATTGTTTGACAAACCGAGACTGGGTGGATCGTTATCCCGAAGCGATGGAAACACTCACACGCTGCAAGGAAAAAGGGCTCATTCGCGCCCACGGGGTGTCATGCCATGACTTTGGAGCCTTTCAAACAGCGGCATTTTGCGAGTGGGTAGAGATCGTGTTAGCTCGAATCAATTACGCCGGGGTTTCCATGGATGCGTCACCACCGGATGTCATTCGGATAATGGAACACATGGCACATACAGGTAAGGGGATCTACGGTATGAAAGTATTAGGCATGGGAAAACTGACACGCGAAGAGGATGGAACTCGTCAAGCAATTGAATTTGTGATGGGACTTGATTGCGTCCATGCTATGACGATTGGAATGACAAGTCGTCAACAAGTTGATGAAAATCTGACAATTATAAATGAGTTCCTTACTACTTAAACGCCAAGATATGCTTCGGCTAAAAAGAGCGATAATTTCTGCTCTGATAATTTCTGCTCTGATATCCCCTGCAAGAGGACAGCTATATCCGTCAGAGAACATCGATTTATCGGATCAAATTGATCTACAAGTATCAGATGAGGAACTGCTCGAAATCGAAAGAAATGCGGAACTGGAACGAAAACGCCACCAGAAACGAAAAGCGCAACGAAATCAAAATCAACTTATCAAAAAGGAGAACAGCCTACTCAAACAACTTCAGCTAATTGATATCCAGCTATCTATCAATCGAAAAGAAATAGCAGAATATGAAACGAAAATTCAAGACCACATTTTCAAGGCAGAAAAACTCCAATTAGAATTGCAAGCGTTAAAAAAACAATACCAACAATATAAAAAACGTTTAGCTAAAAGGATAAGAGCCATCTATAAAATGGGATATGGGCGACAGGCGAATCAGGTGTTAAAGCTATTAATTAGTTCGGAGAGCTTTGGAGATTTACTAGAGCGATACAAGTACGCTAGTGCTATTGCTGAGACTGACCAACAACTGTTGCAGACACTTGAAAACCAGCAGAAAGAGATTATCAACACCCATACAAAATGGAAGTCACTGATCAGAGAAATTGAGGTCGCTTCAAAAGAGGCAGAAGATAAACAACTAAACATCATTACCAAAAAAAAAGAACGAGAAGGGCTCCTCAAAAAATATCGAAGTCAACGTGCCGTGTACGATCAAGCACTGAAAGAGCTGAAAGCTGCAGTCAGCGGGCTTGAGGAACTTTTAGGTGTTGTTTCAACTGAATCAATCACTGAAAAAGCTGAGGAACTAACCGGTGTTAAAAAAGATCTGTTAGGAAACATACGATGGCCGGTTACAGGTGAAATTGTAGGGAATCAAAATCCACATGATCGTGGTATCACCATTCAAGCCAAATCTGGTACTGCAGTTCGTTGCATCGCTGACGGCATAGTCGCTCGTACAATTCCATCAGTTGTTGGATATGGAAACACCGTGCTCATTGCTCATGGTAACAACTACGCTACGGTGTACACGCATCTGTCCGAAACTTTGGTGACCGCCGGCGATTCAATAAAAACTGGTAAGATTATCGGCAAAGTAGGAGAGACAGGATCGCTGATTGGTGCTAGTCTCTATTTTGAGCTGTGGCACAATTATGAAAGATTGAATACAAGAGAATGGCTGACCAAAGCGCCTTAATGTACTGCAGTATCTAATGTAACAATCAGATCGTAACTACACACATTTTATTCTCTCAACGACAAACGGATCAAGAAGTATTGGCAAAATAAGCTAAGTCTTGGGTATATAATTTTCTTAACTAAGAATTAGTATTTAGAGTGTCCAAAATATGGAAAACAGATATGAAACAGTAATTGGCTTAGAAATTCACGCAGAATTATCAACTGCAAGTAAGCTTTTCTGTAACTCTGACGCCAGTTTCGGAGGAGATCCCAACACTAAAACCGGAGTTATATCTACAGGTATGCCGGGGGTTTTGCCAGTGTTGAACAGACGTGCACTGGAATTTGCGGTTCGTGCAGGTTTAGCAACCAATTGTCAGATTGCCAATTACAGCAAGTTTGATCGAAAGAATTATTTTTATCCAGACCTGCCCAAAGGCTATCAAATCACACAATATGACCTGCCAATTTGCTATGACGGTTACGTAGACTTTGAACTTGGTGAAGAAACCAAACGAGTGCAAATAAACCGTATACACTTGGAAGAAGACGCGGGTAAACTCGTGCATGGCGATGTAACAGGTAATCTAAATCGAAGCTATGTTGATTTTAACCGTGCAGGTGTTCCTTTACTGGAGATTGTAACCGAGCCGGATCTTCGTTCTCCCGAAGAGGCCATTGCCTTCTGGCGAGCCGTCAAGGAAATTTTGGAGTACATTGAGATAAGTGATTGCAACATGGAAGAGGGAAGCTTTCGTTGTGATGCCAATATTTCGATCAGGCCTACCGGCAGCAAAGAATTCGGAACCCGTACCGAACTGAAGAACAAGAACTCGTTTCAACATGTCTTGGCTGCACTCAAATACGAGCAAAAACGTCAAGCACAGATTCTGGATGAAGGTGGCGAAATCCAGCAGGTAACTTTAAAATTTGATACTGAAACAGGAAAAACATCCCCCATGCGCAGCAAAGAAGAAGCACATGACTACAGGTACTTCCCAGAACCTGATCTTGTTCCGTTTGAAGTAAACGCAGAAGAAATCGAACAAATGCGAGAAGAGATCCCGGAGTTGCCAGCCGAATTGCGTAAACGATTCACTGAAGAATATGAAATCCCTACCTATGATGCCAGCGTTTTAACTGGCACTAGACAGATGGCGGAGTATTTCGATCAGGCAGTAAAATTATGCGGTGATGCCAAAGCATGCAGCAATTGGATAATGGGTGATTTGTCAGCTTTACTCAACGATTCAAACACCGATATTGCCGATTGTCAGGTTTCGACGCAACATTTAAGCGAATTAATCCAGCTAATTGAAAATGGAACAATTAGTGGAAAGATCGCCAAATCCGTAATCACCAACAGTTTTGAAAATGGAAAGATGCCAAGCCAAATTGTGGAAGAGAAAGGACTTTCCCAGATTTCAGACTCGTCCGAGATTGAAAAAATTGTTGGCGAAGTGATTTCAGCTAACCAAGAGTCCGTCCAAGACTACCTCAACGGGAAAAAGAAAGTTCTGGGTTTTCTGGTTGGTCAAGTGATGAAAGCCACCAAAGGCAAAGCAAATCCACAACTGGCCAATCAAATTCTGACGCAGAAACTTACAGGGCAACAGAACGACTAGCCCCTTGCGTCCAAAATGCTGGTGCAATTGGTCATAAAGGCGTTTTGCCGACAATCGCCTAGAAATGAGCTACTATTCAATTGAATGCCAACCACGTCAATCTAAAGGGACTTAATCGGTTTGAACTGGAATCGCTGGTTCAATCCTGGGGAGAACCAAAATACCGCGCTAAACAATTAATGTCATGGATCTATCAGAAAGGAGTGTCTGATTTTGAATCCATGACAAACCTACCGAAATCGTTTCGTCAAACGCTAGCATCCCACGCATCAATCAGCCAAACTGAAATTGTCACCAGTTCCGTTTCAGCAGATGATAAATCTATTAAGTACCTGTTTAAACTACCGGATGGCAAACAAGTTGAAAGTGTGCTGATGTTTGATCAGCAACGAGTGACTGTCTGTCTTTCATCTCAGTTTGGTTGTGCCATGGGATGCCAGTTCTGCGCCACTGGAAAGATGGGGTTCTTTAGAAACCTAACAACTGCCGAGATTCTGGATCAGTATCTGGGTATTCAAAAGGAACTCAGCGGGGATAGATCTATTACACACGTTGTCTTCATGGGCATGGGAGAACCGTTTGCCAACTACGCGCCAACGCTGAAAGCAATTCGTTTACTTTGTGGTCAAGAAACAACGGGGATGGCCGAACGAAGGATTACTGTTTCCACAGTCGGACTGGCACCACAAATCCGCAGATTTGCCAACGAAGGATTGAAATGCAAACTAGCGCTTTCACTAAATGCAACGACTAACGCAGACAGAAGTCGGTTGATGCCAATTAACTTCCAGTTTCCAATCGATGAGATCCTTTCCGCCACTAAACATTGGACAGAAAAAACAGGCGAATTGGTGACCTTAGAATACGTACTGATTCGAGGTGTCAATGATCGGACCAAAGATGCCGAACGGTTGTGTGAATTGATGTCTAACCTGTCCTGCAAATTAAACATAATTCCGTTCAATGAAATAGCAGATTCAAATTTCCAGCGACCTGATGCGGATGAGATTGAAAACTTTCAAAAGATCATGACGCGAAATCATTATGTCGCACCAATTCGCTTCAGTAAGGGCAACGACATTACTGCCGCTTGCGGTCAACTTCGCACCATCTATCATCAGACGGGAAAAACAATGACAGGAAACCCCTAGATTACTACCGGAATCTTCAATGATTTAACAATGTTAATTTAGATTCTTTAATCGATTAGTCAACAGATTGGGGAGTACTAGATGAGAAAGTTAATTTTTTGTTGCTATTGATGCTGGTTGTTGGATTGGGATGTGAAGATAATACTGAGTTGATAGACAAATTAACTACTGATGATAGTCGGTCACAAGCTGATGTTACTCAGTTAACTGTTGGAATGACTGGTATCCAGGCTAATCTCAGGGAATTAGAAGTAGAACGTGACGGGTTGAAGAAAGAGCTTGAGTCATTACAAAAAGATCAGGATGATGTTATTGAAGAACATGAGAGGTAAAAAAAAGAAATCGAGTTATTAAAGGGTGAACTAGGTGAATTGGAAAAAGAACTTGAATTGAAAAAGATGACCTTGATCCCAGCCGGATCCTTTGAAATGGGAGATCATCTTGATAGGATGGCCAATTCCCAACTGGTGCATACGGTAGAATTGGACGCCTTCTACATGGATATTCATGAAGTGACAGTGGGGAAATTCAAGCAGTTTGTAGAGGATAGTGGATACGCTTATAATAAAAACTTGTGGAATGAAGCAGCTAAATATTCACCGACGGATGAGCATCCAATGGTCTATGTCAATTCGAATGATGCGACTGCCTATGCCCAATGGGCCGGTAAGTGGTTACCCACTGAGACAGAGTGGGAATATGCAGCTAGAGGTGGACTGATTAGCAAGCGTTATCCTTGGGGGAACGAGAGAACCCGAAAGGGCCGAACACTGGCCCCGCAAGGGGGAGGACCTTTAACACCCGTGTTTTGCGGGGCGGTTCTTGGAGCAGCGGCAGTTCAGTCTACCTGCGTGTGGCTCTCCGTGTCAACAACGACGGCGCTCAGGATATTAGGCACGACGGCGACGGTTTTCGTTGTAGCATTTTAGGACCGCAGGTCCGCTTACCCTTGTCCGTGCGTAGCATGGTCTTAACCCTTCCTGTGGAAGGGCCTTTACCACTGTTTGTTTTTGGGGTTGTTGTGTTTAAGTCCTTAGTTTAATACATCTAGACTTAAGTCGTAGTAAGAATCCAGCTATAGCTAGATCGTGTTGTACATAAGCCAAGACTTTTATTCATGTATTTAAGTTTTAACTTA
>JYMV01022468.1_pt1 | contig 37063 bp, 25 predicted proteins | sample 338911 | NCBI WGS metagenome assembly JYMV01 (sample SAMN03354496, study PRJNA234377) | hydrothermal vent metagenome | biome: Deep sea; feature: Hydrothermal plumes at the Eastern Lau Spreading Center, Western Pacific Ocean; material: Seawater | place: Tonga | collected 2009 | depth 2000 m m | reverse complement strand
GGAGTTGAATTTATCAACTTTTCTGACCGCACATTTTTGGTCCATTTGGGTGGAAAAATCAGTATCCGAAACCGTATTCCCGTCAAAACCCGTGATGACCTTTCCATGGCCTATACTCCGGGAGTGGCTCGAATTTGTATGGATATCTACGAAGATCCTGAAGATGCATACAAACTGACCATCAAAGGCAACACAGTCGCAGTGATTTCCGATGGTACTGCAGTATTAGGACTTGGCGACATTGGCCCTAAAGCCGCCATGCCGGTTATGGAAGGCAAAGCCATGCTTTTTAAAGAATTCGCCAACATAGACGCATGGCCGATTTGCCTAGACACCACAGATACCGAAGAAATTATACGGACTGTTAAGGCCATTGCTCCTGGCTTTGGTGCCATAAATTTAGAAGACATTTCAGCGCCACGCTGCTTTGAAATTGAACGCAGACTCCGGGAAGAGCTGGATATTCCGGTTTTTCATGATGATCAACATGGAACTGCCGTTGTCACGACTGCCGCTTTAATCAATGCTCTAAAGTTCGTTGATAAAAAAGTTGAAGACATAAAGGTAGTTGTTTCCGGTGCAGGTGCAGCTGGAACCGCATGTTCCAAGATGATTCTACAACTTGGTGTAAAAAACTTGATTGGCTGTGACAGCAAAGGTGCAATACATCCTAAACGAAACGATCTCAATTCCAGTAAACGCTGGTTTGCTGACAGTACAAATCCAAATCAGGACTCTGGAACTCTCAAAGATGTAATTGCAGGAGCAGATGTCTTTGTGGGGGTTTCCGCTCCCAATGTGATCAATCAGGAAGATGTAAAATGCATGGCCAAAGATCCAATTGTTTTTGCAATGTCAAATCCTGACCCTGAAATCAGTCCAGATGAAGCCTTACCTGTAGTGGCCGTGATGGCAACCGGACGCAGTGATTATCCAAATCAAATCAATAATGTCCTCTGTTTTCCGGGAATATTCCGTGGAGCTCTTGATTGTCAGGCCAGTACGATAAATGAAGAAATGAAATTGGCCACTGCACACGCCATCGCCGGTACTGTAAAAGAATCACACCTCTGTGCAGACTATATTATTCCGAGTGTATTTGACTCATCGGTTGCACCTAAAATTGCTAAAGCTGTACGGGAAGCCGCTATAAAAACTGGGGTCGCAAGAAGGAAGAAAAGTTCACAGCAGAGATTCAGCTAAGGTTTACGGGAATCTAAACTAATAATCACATCCGGCCTGACCTAAATTTCCATGTTTTCCAGGCCTTTAAAACAGTAAATTAAAGAGATCAAATGAGAAGCGTATATTTTCAGCAACCTCTGGAACATCAAATTGAAGTTGAGGGAGAGTCATGGAATCAGGGAGAAGTTGTAAAAGGTCAACTTCGAATCAGGAACATGAGCAGCAAAACTGTTGCTGTAAAAACTTCCCAAATTATTCTTGCACATGGTTTAAAAAAAGCTTTCAAAGAAGGTACGGGGGTTCCCTGGGAAGTTCTCGAAAAACAAGTAGCAGCTCAGGATATTGCACTGCAGGCCGGCTCTGAACTAACTTTCGGCTGGAATTTCAATTTATCTACAGACTGCCAGATAACTGACAAACAGGGTGGATTATATCTGCTTTTTGGCGGTGATGAAGCACTAACTGAAGGTGGACGGCTTAATTTACAGATTAACCTGCATCCAATCCTGCAAAATTATTTGCAAACTTTCACGACTCAATTTCGTTTTTTGGAAAAATATCAGAAACGAAAATCAGAATGGACTGAGGTCAAGCTCATTCCTCCAGATTCACGGGAATATCCCAACATGGACTACGTGCTCTGTTTCCTCCGGATTCATGACGAACAACTGGAGGCTCATTATCGATTCAAAATGAGTGGACTCGGACGTACTGGAGAAAAGATGACCGTCACAAAAAAGAATCGTGAGCTTGAGCAGAGCATACCTCCGGAAAAATATCTTCAGCCCGGAGGTTTCCCTAACCGTGCCTGCTTTCGTGAAAATATTGATCAAGCTCTCAATATAGCCAGACCGGAAGTAATTTTTTGATCAGGTTTGCCGCTTTCAATTCATCTCCATTATCACTCCGGACAAAGCGCAGAAAAGACCTGGAGTCCATGAATACAGTTTAAAATCCTGTGCTCAATCTGATCGTGAATCTGAATCCCAAATCAAGTCCGGAATGACAAAATAAATACTTTTTCAGTAAACCCTAATTATTGCCGGTGGATTAGCGAATATAGGGCTGATCCAGTTCAAACTCCAAATCACCGGTTCCCAAAGAAATCAGACCTTGTGAACGACCTATTATTTCTCCAGGAACAGATTGAAACGGCTGACTGTTTTTATCAGTAAGAATTCTGAGAGAATACTTTCCACTGAGTTGTTGACCTCCCATAGCATTAGTTTGGCCAATACTGAAATTTTGTGGTGGCCTGAAACTCGGGAGCATTTTGATGGCAACAGGACGGCCTTGTTGTGGATCAAAGAGCATGATCACCAATCTATCTTCTAAACCTAGTTTACTCTGCAATTCAGGAGCAACGGTGATTGTGCCCCGGATACTCGTATCTGGAGAATCTGTCTCGACAGCCAAAAGTTCCGCAGGAAAAACCTGAAAAGGGTGGTCCACAGAATATTTTACTCCCTCAGTTCCTAAAGGTAACGGCTGAGATAGAGGCCCAATGACTTCTCCAGCTGTAGGAAGATTTGGGTCCCCATTTTTGTCGGTGAGTACAAGCAGGCGATAAGAGCCGCTGAGCGGTTGACTTGCGTCATCCTGTCCGATACTAAATGTTGAAGGCGGTAAAAAAGGGTTGAGAATTTTCGAAGCAACCAATTCAAATGTTTCCGGATCAAAGAGCAAAACATGAGCATTGTCAGTTTTGACAATTCCTCTTGCTCCCGGACCGGAAAGGATCACACCGCTGATGCTGTACTGTAATTGAGCAGTGCCGCGGCTTACTTCTTTCCAGAGAGCATAAACAGTTAGGCCCACAAAACCAACGAAGGCAGTCAAAAATATAAGTTTGTTTTTGCTCACAATATTTAGTTTTAACGATTGTTATACCAGCACTTCTGCCTGAGGTGTCGTTGGGAGACTTGTGGTTCCCATCAAATATTTATCGATACAACGTGCAGCCTCACGCCCTTCCCAAATGGCCCAAACTACAAGCGAGGCACCACGATTTGCATCACCTGCTACGAACACACCGTCTTTACTGGTCATAAAATTTTCATCTGAAAAAATATCATACATCGGCTGCGCGTTTTTCAGCAATTTTTTAACTTGCTCAGATGTAAAAGGTTTTTCTCCTACACGAACATTCAACTCAACTCCCAGTCCTTCCAGTAATCCATCCAATTCTGGCCCCAAAAATCCCAATGCCAGAAAAACCAAATCAGTGGACACGCTAAACTCTGACCCCGGAACACGCTGCATCGTCATTCGACCAGGCGCAGAGTTTCCCTTTGCTTCCCATTTCCATTCTACACAAACCGCCTGCAAAGCTTTAACCCGGCCTGAGTCGTCGCTGATTATCTTTTCCGTCAAAATATTGGCTCTACAATCCGGATTCGCTTCTTTATGCACTGGAGTAGGACGCGGCACCATATCAACCAGTTCAAACTGATGAATGTTAGGATCTGCACCTTGCCGATTTAGGTTACCCAAACAATCAGCTGCTGTAAATCCGCCGCCGAGAATTACTGCTTTTTTGTTTCCGGATTCGATTTTTTGCTCTTCCGGAATGGAATCCCCGGCGACTTCACGATTGCGCTGCGGAAGATAGTGCATTGCATAATGGACTCCTTCTAAGTCACTGCCTTCGACCATCAACTTTCGCGCATTTTGCGCACCGGTTGCCAACAGGATAGCATCAAAACTGTTCCGCAGTTCTTTGACTGAATAATCCACGCCTACATGGACTCCTGTCCGGAACTTGATCCCCTCTGCACGGAGTTGTTCAACGCGTCGGGTAACCACTTTTTTGTCCAACTTGAAATCCGGAATACCGTAAACCAGTAATCCACCTATTCTATTGTCTTTTTCAAAAACAGTCACATCATGTCCTGCACGCCGCAACTGCTGTGCCGCTGCCAGTCCGGCAGGACCGGAACCCACTACCGCAATGCACTTACCGGTAAGTTTTTCAGGCAGTTGAGGTTGTATCCAGCCCTCTTCCCAACCTCGCTCAGCGATGTGCTTTTCAATTTCTTCAATTGTGACAACATTCACTTTTTGCTGTTTTTCTGCTGCATCCAAAGTGTAATGTTCATTCAAAACACAAGTGTCCTCGCATGGTGCAGGGCAAATACGGCCGGTAAACTCCGGGAAATTATTGGTGCTGTGTAATGCAGCCAGAGCTTCTTTCCAGTGTCCACGATAAACAAGATCATTCCAGTCGGGAATCATGTTGCCCAGGGGACAGCCCATGTGACAAAACGGTACACCGCAATCCATGCAGCGGGAGGCCTGACGCTGCAAATTTTCTTCAGACAAAAAAGTGTAATATTCCTGAAAATCACGCACTCTTTCATCCACTGGACGCAGCGGCGGGCTCTCTTTATCAAATTCTAAGAAACCTGTATCTTTTCCCATTTGTTAATACTGCTGCTATTTAATCGAGGATTTATTTTTCATTTTTTCCAATACCGCCCGGTATTCTATCGGCATTACTTTTACAAACTGACTTAATGTTTTTTCCCAGTTTTCCAATAAACTTGCCGCACGGTAACTTTTTGTATAGTCTTGATGTCGCTCAATCCATTTCCGGAGCCATTTTTGTTCCTGCAGTTCACTCACAATTTCCAATTCAACCATTTCAGTGTTGCAGCGTGAATGGAATGATTGGTTCTCTACCAAAACATAAGCAATCCCACCACTCATTCCTGCGGCAAAATTCTTTCCGGTTTCTCCAAGCACAATTACCCTTCCACCTGTCATGTACTCACAACCATGGTCGCCAACACCCTCAACCACTGCCATTACACCACTGTTACGGACAGCAAAGCGTTCACCTGCAATACCGCAGAAAAAAACTTCTCCGCCAGTTGCTCCATACAGTACAGTATTGCCTATTAAAATATTTTCAGCTGCACTGTATGTAGATTTTTTGGGAGGATAAACAACCAGCCGGCCGCCGCTCAAACCTTTTCCCGTGTAATCATTGGCTTCACCCTCAAGCTCAAGAGTAACACCATGAGCCAGGAATGCTCCAAAACTTTGCCCTGCAGAACCCACAAATTTGCAGTGAATTGTGTTATCCGGCAAACCTTCTGCACCGTATTTTTTGGCTATATGACTACTTAACATAGTACCGACTGAGCGGTTCACATTGTTGATCGGTAACACAAACTCTACTGCCTTTTTGTGTTCCAGCGCATCTTTAGATTCTGCAATCAGCTTAAGATCAATTTGTTTGTCCAGTCCGTGATCTTGTTTCTGAGTACAGTAAGGAGTGTCCTTTTCTCCCACAGGAATCTGATGCAGGATTGCTGATAAATCAACTTTTCCAGCTTTCCAATGGTTTACGTTCGTGCGCTGCTTCAACATATCTGTTCGTCCTATCATTTCATCAACTTTGCGAAAACCCAGTTTAGCCATGATATTCCGTAGTTCTTCTGCTACAAAAAAGAAATAGTTGATGACATGTTCCGGCTTGCCAACAAACTTTTTACGTAATTCAGGATTTTGTGTGGCAATACCGACCGGACACGTATTGAGGTGACATTTACGCATCATAATGCAGCCGATAGCAATCAATGGAACAGTCGCAAAACCAAATTCTTCTGCACCTAACAAAGCCGCTACCGCTACATCCCTTCCGGTTTTAAGTTGACCGTCGGTCTGTAAACGTACCCGACCGCGCAATTGATTCAACATTAATGTCTGCTGTGCTTCAGAAAGCCCAAGTTCCCACGGCACTCCCGCATGTTTTATCGAGGTCAAAGGTGACGCACCAGTCCCGCCGTCGTGACCAGCGATTGTGATGACATCAGCATGAGCTTTTGCTACTCCCGCAGCAATGGTACCAACTCCTGCTTCTGCCACCAGCTTAACGTTGATTTTTGCTTGTGGATTAGCATTTTTCAGATCAAAAATTAACTGAGCCAGATCTTCGATAGAATAAATATCGTGGTGCGGAGGCGGTGAAATCAAGGTCACTCCGGGAGTGGAATTGCGAATTTTTGCAATTTCCTCACTGACTTTATTCCCAGGTAGTTGTCCGCCTTCTCCCGGCTTGGCACCCTGAGCGACTTTAATTTGGATTTCTGTACAGTTGACCAGATAATGGATTGTAACTCCAAAACGTCCTGAAGCAACTTGTTTAATAGTACTGTTTGGGAAATCTCCGTTTGTTCGTTTATCAAAACGTGCAGAATCTTCACCGCCTTCTCCACTGTTGCTTTTTCCACCGATGCGATTCATGGCAATCGCCATAGTTTCGTGTGATTCAGAGCTGATCGATCCAAGTGACATCGCTCCAGTCACAAATCGCTTTACAATTTCCGCAGCAGGTTCAACTTCATCAAGCGAAATTGGAGTTCCTTCTGCAAACTCAAACAAGCTTCTCGGTGTAGAAAAACGCTGTTTCTGTTCATTGACGAGACGTGAGAATTCATTATAAGCGTCCTGACTGTTTTTGCGGACAGCTCTCTGTAGAGTGTTTGTCATGACCGGATTAATTTGATGAAATTCTCCGTTTCTGCGCCAATGATATAATCCTCCTCCAGACAATATTTCTCTAGTTTCCGGAGTTTTTTCCAAAGCCGTTTCATGCCTCAATAAGCTTTCCTGGGCAATTTCTCTTATACCAACACCGCTTATTCTGGATGGAGTTCCTGTAAAATAATCCCGTATCAGTTCTTCATCCAGTCCAATCGCCTCAAAAATTTGAGCGCCACGATAGCTTTGTATGGTAGAAATTCCCATCTTCGAGAAAACTTTATACATTCCTTTACGAATGGCCTTACAATAATTCTGATTAGCTTTTTCCAGCGTTAATTCCTCAGGCAACTCCTTTTGCTGAATCATTTGTTCTATAGTTTCAATAGCCAGATACGGATTGATCGCACCTGCACCATAACTTACAAGTAAGCAAAAATGTGTAATTTCCCTCGCTTCTCCGGTTTCCACAATTATACCCGTTTTGTAGCGTACCCTTTTGAGAGTCAGGTAATGGTGAACTGCCCCTACTGCTAATAAGGCAGGAATTGGGACTTGATCCTTAGCTGCACCGCGATCACTCAAAACCACAAAAGTTGTACCGGAATTCACTGCACTTTCTGCTTCTTCACAAAGTTCTTTAAGCGCTCTGGAAAACCCTTCAACACCTGAAGCTGCATCAAAAAGCATACTTAAAGTTTTCGATCTGAAGTCCTGTTTATCGAGTGCTTTAATTTGTGCAAGCTCTTCATTGCTCAGTATTGGATGAAAGAGTTTCAACATCTTTGCGTGATTTGCTCCGGGATCAAGAATATTTCTTTCAGACCCCAACCTGCTTGTCAGTGACATCACCAATTCTTCCCGGATTGCATCAACGGGAGGATTACTAACTTGTGCAAAAATTTGCTTGAAGTAATCATAAAGCAGCCGCGGCTTGTCTGAGAGCACGGCTAACGGCGTATCGTCACCCATTGAACCTGAAGCTTCAACACCGTTTGTAAACATTGGAGTTAATAATAAATTTATATCTTCGGTGGTATAAGCAAAAATTTTCTGCCTTAATAAAAGTGATTCAAAATCCGTTTCCGGTACCTGATCCGGTTTTGGCAAATCAGACAATTCAAGCATATTCTCTTTCAGCCACTGCGAATAAGGTTGAGCGTCACAAATATTAGCTTTCAATTCAGTATCATCAATAATCCTTCCCTCTTTGGTATCAACAAGAAACATCTTGCCCGGCTGTAAACGCCCTTTAAATTTGATATTTTCCGGAGGAATCTCGACGGCTCCTACTTCAGAGCCCATAATGACCAGATCATCTTTTGTCACTACATATCGCGACGGACGCAATCCGTTACGATCCAGTGTCGCTCCAATTTGAACACCATTTGTAAAAGTGAGAGATGCCGGACCATCCCAGGGCTCCATTAAATGTTCATGGTATTCATAAAATGCCTGTTTTTCAGGAGTCATTTCCGGGTTTTGCTCCCATGCTTCCGGCACCATCATCATCATTGCATGTGGGAGAGAATAGCCGGATTGAATCAAGAATTCGAAAACATTGTCCATGCAGGCGGAATCACTGCCTCTTGGAATAATGATGGGCTGCAGTTCGCTGATATCCTCATACAATGGTGACTTTAAAGTCGCACGCCTGCCCAGCATCCAGTTTATATTACCGCGCAGTGTGTTTATTTCTCCATTGTGAGCCAAATTTCTGAAAGGCTGAGCCAAATCCCAGCGCGGAAAGGTGTTAGTCGGGAAACGGGTGTGTACCAACGCCAAAGCACTCCTCAAGCGTTTATCAGATAAATCAATGAAAAATTTCCCCATCTGATGTGGAATCAGCATCCCTTTATAAATTATGGTACGTGAGGACATGCTGATAATCATAAAACCTTCAACATCCTGCAGTGATGAACGTATGGCTTTACGCGTTACATACAATTTATTTTCAAAGCGGTCCTGATTATAATTTTCAAACCTGCGATGCCCCATGAACAATTGGCGCATAGCTGGCATTGTGGCAAGAGCCTGTTTTCCAATGTATCCTCTGTCAATCGGAACATCACGCCACCCCAGCAAATCCATCCCTTTTTCAACAATGTGACTTTCAATCACTTCGCCACAATGTCTTCTGGCATAAGGATCTTGAGGAAGAAAAATGGAGGCAATCCCATACTCTCCGGATTCAGGCAAATGGAACCCGGAACTTTGGCATTCTTCAACAAAAAACTGGTGGGGAATTTGAATCAAAATTCCAGAACCATCTCCTGTATCTGGATCTGCGCCAAGTGCTCCCCGGTGACTCAGATTGCAGAGTAAACTCAGTCCCTGCTCGACAATTTGGTGAGATTGCCGATTTTTTATCTGAACTACAAATCCCACACCACAATTGTCGTGCTCAAATTGAGGATCGTAAAGCCCTTGTTTTTCAGGATATTGATACATATAGGAAACTAAAATTATACTTTATAAAAAGCTCTGCACTAAACTTTATGAAGTTATGGTTTTATTCTTTTGGTTTATTCAACCAACTATTAAAACAAGTCAAAATATATCATGAGTAGGCAAAGCTTTTCGCTCATGAATGATCCTTTATTGACACTATAACATATAGAGAAGAACAGAAATTCTGAACAAAATCAAGTTTTCTGCTAACCAGGAAAATTGAGTTTTATGGAAAAGACTGAAAAACAGAACAGCTGATCAGTGTTGTAACTCGGGTGTTTTGATCCGGTTGATAATTTGCTGCTGGGCAATCGAAAGGATATTGCTCGTTACCCAATACAAAGTCAATCCGGATGGGAAAGTGAAGGTAAAAATAGTAAAAATGAAGGGCAGCATTTGCATGATTTTCGCCTGTGTGGGGTCCATCATTGCGGTTTGTGGGGTCAATTTTTGTTGAATGAACATAGATGCCCCCATCAGCAAGGGCGTAATCCCCAATCCGTCCGGTTGCGACAAGTCACTAATCCAAAAGATGAAAGGTGCATGTCGCAATTCAACGGCACTTGAAAGTGAGCTATAAAGCGCAAAAAACACGGGGATCTGGAGCAGCATTGGTAAACAACCACCAAGCGGATTGACTTTATTTTTACGATACAGCTCCATCATTTCCTTGTTCAGCTTTTCTTTGTTTTTTTTATACTTTTCCTGTAGTTTCTTCATCCTCGGAGTTAACTGCTGCATACGCTTCATACTTTTCATGCCCTTGAAAGTCAGAGGAAACAAAACTACACGAACTATAATCGTCAGAATAATAATAGCAACACCGTAGTTTCCAACATAACCGTAAATCAAGCGTAGTAAATCCAACAGTGGTGCTGCCAGAATTTCCAGAGTCATGTCGTGAGACATTTCCAGATTGTGCCCAAATTTCAGCAATTCTTGATCTTCTTTTGGGCCATAAAACATTCTAAAATCTGACTCAACGAGAAGATTTGGCTGTAAATTTGTCTTCGGCAGAGCTACACCAAAATATGGAGACAATTTTCTCTCTCCCAACTGATTAGCTTGTGGTTCAGAAATGTATGATCCTGCTCTAAAAAAACCGTTCTTTACCGGAGTCATTGGAACTGCCGCACCAATAAAATATTGATCCTCAACACCTAACCATTTCATTTGCGTTACGGGCAGTTCATTTTCTATGTTTTCAGTGCTTTCAGTCTGCAGACTCTCATCGAAAAAAAAGACTGGACCTTCATGAGAAACTTGTTGCATTCCGCCGCCATTGTCTGAAAGTCGCTGTTCTCCAAAAAAATAAAGCACTTCCAAAGGACGAACATCATTGGAGCGATTGATCAACTGAATACGATAATTTAAAATATAACTATCAGGATTTGCTTCGAAGATTTTAACCATCTGGAGCCCGTTCACTATAGGTGAGGTTAAAGTGAGTGTAGTATTCAGGCGTCCTTCTTCCAGCACAACATGATCTTGACTTGCAGAAAATACAGTATTGCGAAACATTTCAGTGGTTTTTGCATCTCCCTTAAACTCTTGAGCAAAAGCGGGTACTCCTTCCAAATGATTCCCGAACATTTGTACACGGTTGTCCACTGTTACTTCATCAAGATAATCTGGACCAATGAAGCTGGTAAGAAATGGGAACCAGGTACTCAAAGTAAGCCTGGGCTTTGTATGTTTATAATGTTTTAACTGCAGACTTTTTCCAATTCCACCTTTAGTGTCTAAAACCAACCTGTAATTCTCTGTTTCTATGGTTACTTCCTTTGATGGTAAACTACTGTCAACTTCCTTAATTGATGACGAAGGTACAGTTGAAGAAAGGGTAGAATCTTCAACATTAAGTTCAGTAGATTCTTGTCTCACCGAATTTTTGGTCCTGTCTGTATATTCCTGATCTACGGTATTTACAATCTCTCGAGGAGGCGGATCCGGCGGAGGGAACATGGCATACCATCCAACCATAATTGCACCTGAGAGTACTACTGCCAGTAAAGTGTTTTTATCCATAAATTTTAAGCTTGTGTAAGTTTCTTTCAGAAATTACCGCATTATCAGCTGGTTCTGGGCCAGATTTTCCTGGAACCGGATCAACACCTCCGGGATGCAGCGGATTACATTTCAAGATCCGCCATAAACTCAGATAGGTACCTCTCATCAAACCCAGAGTTTGATAAGATTCCAGAGCATATGCCGAACAAGTGGGATAAAACCGGCAGGAAGCAGGCAAAAAAGGAGATACACAAGATCTATAAACCTTGATTAAGCTCAGGATGAAACGAAGAAAAATATTACTGTTTTCGTTATTCGGTGATTTCTTGCAACAATTCTCAAAACTTGGTGCTACCCGACTTTGTATTGCGTTAGCAGGCTCACTCACTTGATTCCTTGTTTAAGTTTTTGAAAAACTGTCTGACCAGACACAAGACATAAGATGAGTCCAAGGGACTCTTGGGCGGGCTCGTTATAAAAAAACAAATGTTGTATGCGCAATTCAACCGTAACCGTTCCTTACGAATCGCCTCTCTCAACAAACGTTTGATACGATTTCGGCAAGGTGCACTCCCGACCTTCTTTTTAACGGAGACTGCAAAACGGCTGCATTCAGCTTCTGCTATTTTATATTTAACACCAATCGGCCCCAAAGACTGATAGATCCCCTGCACAAACACCTCCCGAATAGTTTGACTATGGTGTAGCCTGATCGTCTTCGGGTAAGTTTCCTTTATGCTCATGCACTGAGACGTTTTCTGCCTTTAGCGCGTCTACGCTTGATTACTCTTCGACCTCCAGGAGTCGCCATGCGAGCCCTGAAACCGTGCTTTTTTTTGCGTCGCCGATTGTTTGGCTGGAAAGTGCGTTTCATTGTTAAATGTCTTCAAATTAAAAAACTTTCTAAAAAAACTAATCGTTCAGTAGACCCTGTTAGTGTTAATAATACAAGCTTTAATGATTTATTGTATTAATTTGGCTCACAAGAACTACATAACTAAAGCTTAGTTTGGCAATTTTTTGAGGCAGATTATCAGAGTGAAATTGAATTCTAAATTAGCGCCATCTTGGCAGTCTTACAACTGGACAGCATTCGATTGCAAATCTGGTCCAGCCGAAAAGTACATTTAATGTTGTTATGTTTAAAGAGTAGTATATTTTGAGAAAATTTTATCTACTAAAACATTAGACCCCAAACAATTCAGGGATTCAAGTCACCAAAGAAACCTTCCCGCTGAGTAGGAACAAATAATCACAAGCATCTTCTTGCCTCTCTTCCTGTTTCTTTCAAACATAGCATTGCATTTTGGACTCTAAACTATAATTATTTTTCTATAAAATCTTCAAAACAAATGCTAAAGAAATATCCTGAGATTCCGATGTAGGGAAGGACTACACAAATTACTGTTTAAATTTGTAGTGCAGATCATAATTTGGCTAAAGAATTATAACTATGTACCGATAATAGGACATGAGAACCTTTTTGTTAAACACTTGAGTTAATAATCATGGCATTGCGAGTCAATTCAAATATTGCAGCATTGAATGCGCTGAGACACCTGCAGCATACAGAGCAGGAATTGGGTAAAAACCTGGAGCGTTTGTCTTCAGGCCGCAAGCTCAATCACGCTGCTGACGGTCCTGCGTCGCTGGTGATTTCTGAACAAATGAAAACACAGATTTCAGGCCTCGGACAAGCAATTCGCAACTCCGAATCATCCATTTCAATGATTCAAACCACTGAAGGCGCATTAAATGAGGTGAGCAATATATTAATTAATTTGCGTCAACTTGCCGTGCATGCTGCCAACGAGGGTACAAATGACGAAAAAATGCTGCAGGCCGATCAAAATGAGGTGGATAACTTACTCTCTACCTTAAAAAATATTTCCAGAAATACTCAGTTTGGCACTCGTACTTTGCTTGACGGCAGCAACTCAGCAACAGGGGTTGTGATAGGAAACGGGCTGGAGTTTGTTTTAGCTTCAGATGAGGCTAAATCAACTCATTCAAGCGGATATAAAGTTGATATAACACAGGTAGCCACACGTTCGATGATGGTTGCTGCACACAAATTGAGTCTTGAAGATGTCTCACCTTCAGATCCGAATAATGCTATTTCTTTTGTGATAAATGAAGGTGGTCGTACCATTTCGGTGGATTTGAAAAACAACAATGATTTACGAGATAAAATTGAATTATTGACGGCCTCTGCAAAAAGAAATGGAACACCTGAAGCAAGAGTCAGAACGGAACGGGGAATTCAACAGTTGATTGCGTATGAAATGCAGAAAATGGCAGATGATGCAAACATGGAACTGGATATTTTTGTTTATCGACCAGCGGATAATTTAGGACCCTTTCTTCAAAACTTCGACACCCTGAATGATGCATTGACCGAAATGTCAAGAACACCGGGAGAAATCAACAATTTTATTACTGGTTTGGATGAGGTGATTGTCTTGCGGCATCGCCAGTTCGGAAGTGATCCAGGCTTCACCGTTTCTTCAACTTTGGAAAATTACTTTGGTGAAAATATAAAATCCAATGAGGCAGTCTTTTCTGTTCCCGGTCGTGATGTAGAGGGTACTATTGGCGGATCTCCGGGAATTAACGGAGGAGGTGCGGCCATGGGCAGAGGACAGTTTCTCACAGGCGCTCCGGGTGCAGAGGGAGAAGGAGTAACTATAAAATACGGTGAAACGACTGATGATGTAATTTATGAAATTTTTAATCGTTCGGAAAACAAAGTTGCCGGACTTTTCAGGCGTGAGATTAATAATGAAACCTTAGTTGGTGATGATGTGGACGGTTTTGTCCATGTATCACAAAATTCACTTGTTTTTCAAATTGGTCCAAATCAAGGACAATTAAGACGAATTTCGGTTGAAAGCATCAATCCGGAAGAACTTTCAAAAGGTATAGAAAATAACAGCAATTTTCGAAGCTTAGCCGAAATTGATGTGCTGGATGCAGAGGCAGCACAAGATACTTTGCTGCTGGTTGATCAAGCGATTGATGATGTTTCTACGATGCGCGGTAATCTTGGCTCTTTTCAGAGAAATGCTTTGGAGGCAAATTTACACAGTTTGCGGGTTTCAAAGGAAAACCTGACCGCTTCAGAATCTATGCTTGCTGATACAGATATGGCGCAAGAGATGAGTTCACTGGTAAAAAATCAAATCTTGCTTGCTTCCGGAACAGCAATGTTGGCGCAAGCCAATCAGGTTCCTCAGTCCGTTTTACAACTGCTAAATTCAAACGGCTGATTGGAATGTTTTTTGAAATGATTTCTAGCTGCTTGTTCGCTTTGAACACGTAAAACAGAAATCTATGTCATATCAGTTAGTTGACTAAATGTAACTAGGCAATTAAATGCCTTTTTACACGGATATTCTTCCGGAGTCAATGGAACTGTTTGCCTCAAAAAACGGAACCGTCTTGGCAGAACTGAATCCGAATGCGATCATGGGCTTAGGATCAAAGCTGAATACCAGGGAGATCATCGATCGCTTTATGGCAATCGAGCAGCGCCGGATCAAACCTGTGGAGGCTCGAAAAGAACAGAAAGTAAGCGAGTTGGAGGCTTGGGATGCCGTCAAAATGGAACTGAAAAAGCTCCAAGGCGTCACTGAAGCACTGGATAATTATGAAATTTGGGAGGCACGGAAAGTAGAGACCAGCAATTCGGATGTAGTGGAACCGCAAGCACGGAAAGATTCTGTGCCGGGAAGGCATACAATAATTGTAGAGTCTATAGCCTTGTCGCATCAAATAACGTCACAAGGGTTTGAGCATGAAGACGTCCGGATTGGTACCGGAAGGATCCAGATTCAAATTGGAGACGATGAAGACGAGACGCCTGTCACAATCAATTTGGCTGAAGGCAAAGACACTCTCTCAGATTTGAAGCGGGCCATCAATAATTCTGACTCTGGTGTGGAGGCCTATATCGCCAAAACACACGGTGAAACCCCTTTTCGACTGCTCTTAACCAGCGACGTAAGGGGAGAGCAAGGACGAATTAACATAGACGTAAATCTTAAAGGCGGTGAAGTTAGCGGACCAAGTTATCAAAATACATTTGATACAACTGCTACCTGGACGGGGCTGCAGGCTAAAGTAGCAAAAATAGCTGCAGGTGCAGGATTTGGAGGCTCAACAAATATAGTTGAAGTGGGTGGATCATATACTGGAGAAGAAGACAACGTCTTTACGTTTCGTGTAAATCGTTCCGGAGTCATTCCTTCTGAAGCCGGAGTACTAATCGGCTGGAAGGATAAAAATGGCAGAGAAGGGGAAATTGAGATAAATAAGTTTAATTATGTTCCCGGCAGTCCCATCGACATCACGGACGGCCTTAAATTGTTGATAAGTGACGGTGAAGTTATAAGTGGTGACAGCTTTACTGTTGATGTCTTTGCAGAAAAATCTGACATGTTGTGGTGGCTTAGTGAAGCGGACCGCGCACCACAAATTTCACAACCATCTGACTGGAGCAGTAAAGCTTCAGAAGGAGGTCTAAAAGTTAACGGAACTTACGACGGCAATGAAGATGATACCATCGTTTTTCGGGTGGAGGGAAATGGACAGGTCGGCGGACCCAGCCCACTGAAATTACATTACGAATTCTCCCAAACTGGAGAAAAAGGCTCCGTCAATATTGGGCATCCTTATTTAGGAGAAGTGAAAGGTGAGGGTCCATTTGATAGCGCCAAGGCTTTTGACTCAGAAGATGGTGAAGAACTCTTTGATTTAGAATTCAGTAAAAAGGGCCGCCGTGACCCAAAACGTCTGCCTATCGGACATGGATTATTCGTAGAAGTGAATCCAAGTGTTTTACGGGACGGTGATACTACGGATGTGGATGTAATTGCACCAACTGCAGAAAGTATGTGGTGGAGCGATGAAGAACATCGTGGCGTGTCAAATAAAGTAGAGGTCGAAGCAAAGTGGAAGACCTATGAAGAATTTGAAGGACTTGATGATGACAAAGAGAGAAGTTCTCTCGACGTTTCTGCTGGAATAAGGGGATTCTCAGGTGGACTCAGCAATGCCCCCATAGAAGTATCCGGAAACTATGAGCCGGATATTGCAAAAACATATACTTTTAGAGTCGAGAAGAGGGGTACTGTTGGTATAACACGTGGGCTGCAAATGAGATGGGAAGACACATTTGGCGGTACCGGTTCGATAGAAATTGGCGAAGGCTATACTCCCGGTACGCCAATATCTTTTGATGAGGGATTACGACTGGCCCTTGGTAAAGGTGATTTATATGCAGATGATTATTTTACTGTCTCAACTGAGACCTCAACTGTAAGACTTGCTCAAGATTTAGTCTTGCGCCTTGGAGCCACCAGAAGTGGAGAAGGCCTTGAGGTAAGACGTTCGGAAAATATAGCAAATGATGTGATACCAGGACTTGATCTTGAGTTTTTTTCATCCAGTGAAAAGCCTGTAACTGTGTCAGTATTGGGTGACACAGAGGTTGCCAAGGAACGCATTCACGATTTTGTAGATGCATACAATACATTTCAAGCTACAGCCAAGGAGGTTTCGAAGTTTGATAAGTCGACCAACACTGCAGCACCTCTATTAAGTGACAGGAATCTGTCGCAGATGGTCAACGAAATAGCAACCACAACAATTGCAACTGTAAGTGGTTTGCCGCAATCGACAAATATGCTTTTTTCTATTGGTCTGAAGATCGATAACAGAGGCATGATGTCTATTGAAGAGAAAAAGTTAAATGAAAAGATAGTTGATGCATTTTCTAATGTTGCCAACTTATTTCGCACTCATGGAAAAACTGACAATCCCGACATAAGTTTTTTGGGAATGACTGAAAAAACGAGGGTTAATCCAAGCGGTTACAGGGTGGACGTCTCTAATGCTGCAAAGCGTGGATTTTATTTAGGGACTCCACTTCCAGGAATTATAAAAGTTGATGAAACGAACAACGTTTTAATAATTAAAAATAACGGCAGGGTTTCTGATCCGATTGAATTGCGCAAAGACAACTATACCCTAGGCAGCCTGGCCAAAACTATTCAGAACCGTTTGATGGAAGACAAAGCTTTGGGACGCCGTAGAATACAGGTCCGTGAAGAAGAAGGCAGGCTGAAGATAATTTCGGGTACTTTTGGCAACAGCAGCACAATTGAAGTCGAACCAGGACCCGACAAGGATCTCAGCAGTTTGGGACTAACAGACGGGATCAGCACTCCTGGAGAGGATGTTGCAGGATCAATTGGCAATGTAGAGGCAACCGGCAGAGGACAACTACTCGTAGGGGCGAAAGATTCCAATACTGACGGTTTGAGATTGTTCGTGACGCTTAGTGAAGATGATTTGGTTGATGAACAAGAAGCTACTGTGAATATTTCTAAAGGTGTAGCTGTAAAATTAGGCGATAAACTAGATAAATTGAATGACCCTCTGGATGGCAATGTCAAGCGGGCCACAGATGATATAACTGGTCAAATGACCAGTTTTGACGAACAAATAAGCCGTTTAAACAAACGGGCTGATACTAAACGTACAAGGCTGCAGAGAAAATTTGCAAAACTGGACAGCACGATGGGAAGATTAAAATCCCAACAAAGCTATATCACCCAACAACTCTCTGCAATGAGTGGAGCTAGAAAATCATAAAATAAATTATTAAGGAGAAACGATGAGCACCTATGGTAACTATCAGAATGCCTATAAAAAGGCTTCTGTTAATACTCTTGACCAAACTAAGCTGATCATTATGCTCTATGATGGAGCCATAAAGAATGCCAGCTTTGCTGTTGAGCACATGAAATCAGGGCAGATAGAGAAGGTACACGATTGTTTAATAAAAACTAAGAACATTGTGACCGAACTGATGGCAACCCTGAACATGGATAGAGGAGGTGACATCGCAAAGAATCTTCAGTCACTCTATAGCTACATGTTTAGTCAACTTATTGAGGCAAACATGAATAAAAAAACTGAACCTGTAGTTATCGTAATCGATTTACTCAAAGAATTGCGTGCAGCCTGGACACAAATTAATTCAAAAAAGAAAAATGATGCAAAAACACAAAATACTCCGGAAAAAGGCAAGATGCAAAATAATCAGGAGAATGCTGAGAAACGTATCAGTGTGAGGGGATAACTGTCATGAGATGATCTGGATACTGATTAGAGGCAATCTTTCCTGAACACGAGGCAATCGGGATCTTTGATGATTAACTGAAATGATAGAATCCTGCTCCCCGCCTGTCAGGGACAAGCTTTGCAGGAGTAATATCAAAGAGTATCATTAGACTTATTAGAGACTCTTTAAGAAAAATCGGAAAATAGAATAAAGTCTAGTTAAAGCCAAAGAATAGTGCAGCGCTATTTTTTGGCTTTGTTGTATCATATGTAGGAATTACCCGGCTGCGAACTGTACATGTAGGCCGTAACTTGTTTTGAGTTGCAGGTGTTTCTGAGGCATGTTCAGTTTGTAAGCCGGGTTTTACCTTAAAATAAAATTAATACTGTGCTATAAGAATTAGAAGTGGAAATTATCTTGAACTAAAATAGTAGAAAATAAGGCTGTTAGAAATTCAGCTTTAGTGAAAATAGAATTGTGTGAGTATGAATAATTGGCATGAGGCTGAAATGTCGTTGCGCCTGGCTGATTCCCGAATTGCAGGAATAATAGAACGTGCCGGACCTTGTGAATTGATACCGCATGAAGGTGGATTTGCCGGTCTGTCAAGTGCCATAATCGGACAGCAGCTTTCTAATCAAGTTGCAAAAATTATCCGGACAAGGTTCCGGAAGCTCTTTGAAAATGAACTACCTGACCACGGGTACTTACTGAAACTGGATGACCCCGTTTTAAGAAAGACAGGACTGTCCTTCCAGAAAATCAAATACCTGCGTGGCTTGGCGCAATGGGTGAAAAGTGGTGACCTTGATTTTCTTGCATTAGAAGGGATGGATGATGAAATTGCTATTCAGCAACTGGTGCAAGTAAAAGGAATTGGCCGCTGGACTGCTGAAATGTATTTAATGTTTAGCTTGAATCGTCCGGATGTGTTGCCATTGGGCGATGCGGCTCTTGAAGTAGCAATGAAAAGTCTCTACGGTCTTCCGGAAAAAGATTGGGAGAAGCCTGCTATTTCAATAGCAGAAAAATGGAGACCGTGGCGGACTGTAGCGTGCTGGTATCTCTACCGATATCACAAAATGCTGAAAGACGGAGATGCTCCTTAATGAGTATTCCATCTTATTAAAATTAGAGGTCCACTTTAATAAAGAGAACCTCTGTTGATCTTGGATAATTGAATAATCAACTAAACCTCACACAGCAATACTTCTCGTGAGATAATTGCTGACTACTTGGAACACTAAGTGGGGTGGTCTTTATTTTACTGAAGGTAATCAAATGGATTGATGCGTCTTCACAATTTCCTGAAAATCTACTGAAGAAGGGATGTTGTGTTACATGCTGTGGTAAATGATTATGATGACAGGTGTTGACTGACGGAAGTAGAAAACGGAAGACTTATTCTGGAGCATATTGCCAGGAATAATACCTTAGCCGTGTTGTCGGGCAATGAGATTGGAACTGGAATAGAAAACCGATTTCTGGGATAAAAGGACCGTAAATTACAAATAAATGAAACTAAAGCCAAAGCGTAGCAATCTGCTATTCTTTGGCTTTGTTGTTTAATTAAATGGATTAAGCCGAAATTACCCGGCTGCGGACTGCACATGTAGGCCGTAACTGTTTTGAGTTGCAGCTTTTTCTGAGTCATGTGCTGTTTGTCAGCCGGGTTTGATTGATAAAATTGTTAGGGGGTCATATAACTCTGACTGGCTAACATAAGTTGAAATACTGTGGTTTGCTGTGCAAGTAGAAGAATGCAGTATTTTAGATATTGAAGCTAAATAGATTTTGAAAGATTTTGCCCAATTAGGTTTATAATTGAAAAGGGAATTAATCTCAATTTTACAAATTAGAAAACTATGAAAATAACAGTTGGAGCATTGACTCCAGATGACCGTCAAGAGTGGGAAACTTTATATCGTGGATATGCTGAGTTTTATCAAGTACCCATGACAAGCGAAATCCTGGATACTGTCTGGAGTTGGATTTTTGAAGAAGACTATGGATTCTATGCTCTGGTAGCAAAAAATGGGAATAATCGTCAAATCGGCCTCATGCACTTCCGGGAAATGCCCTCACCTTTACGAGGAAAAAAGGTTGGTTTTTTAGATGACCTTTTTGTACTTCCCGAATCACGGGGTACAGGGGTAGTGGATGAAATGTTTAAAAAATTATCAAAGGAATCCGCCAAAAATGGGTGGCCCTTTGTACGCTGGATAACCGCGGAAGATAACTATCGTGGTCGAGGTGTATATGATCGGACTGCTGAAAAAACAAAATGGGTGACATACCAAATGAGTGTTTGATCTCAATATAATGCTGAAGCTAAAGGCTGGCAAATACTTAAGAACGTTGTTGCCAAATTAAAATATTGTTTAAATTAGAGCTTTTTTTTAAAAAAAAGATTCTGTTGCTCTTTGAAAATTTGATTCATGACATCAATGCTCGCGGAGAGTTCTGTCAAGAACTGCCTTCACTGAAAATTGAATAAAAAAGCGTGGTGGATTATATTTTGTCTGTCTGTAAGATATTATCTTGGATAAATGTATTCATGCACTTTTTATATCAGTTTTCAGGAGAATGCCGTGCTGCATATTGTGAATGGAGATTGTGCAATTGAAGCTTTGAAAGATTCTGGAATTGAAGGGGATTTTCTTTCCTGGTTGGATGTGCTTCATGATGGGCCTGTGCCAGAAGGACTTAGTCTGGAGGAACTATCTGAAGTTCGTGCAGACTTCATTGCGGATTGTGATTGGGCAGTACTTGAAAAAGCGAAGAATGCTTTTCAGAAAAGGGATATTGTTTTCCGCAAATGTCACGAATACGACGAAGTGGTTCTTTGGAACAGCTTTGAACTGTTTGATCAGTTGCATATCATGCAGTTGTTAGACGGTTTTGCGCAAACGAGGGATAATTTTCAGCACTTGAGTGTCATTTTTATTGATGACTATCTGGGGAGGGTATCCATTGAATCTCTGCCGCAGTGGCTTGAAAAGAGAGAATCGGTTTCAAAAAAACAACTCGTTCTTGGACAACTTGGCTGGAAAGCTTTTACCGCCCAGACACCTGAATTGATGTTTGAACTGGCACAGCAGGATACCTCTGTTTTACCGTTTTTGCAGAGCGGCTTGTTACGTCTTTTTGAGGAATTTCCTGCAGAGGGGTGCGGACTGACCAGGACTGAGCACTGCATTTTAGATAAAGTTAGAGGTGGAGTCTCCCAGCTAGTCCGTTTGTTTTCTGCAGTACAGGCAGAGGAGCCGGTCCACTTTATGGGGGACTGGTCTTTTTGGAAACGTGTGCGGGGACTCGTGGAAGCACCACAGCCTTTACTTGAAGTAGAGGGCGATGTCCCTTTTTATGAACCGCCAAAAACTCCGTTTCCGGATCAAGTATTCCGGAAATTTGAAGTTGGATTAACAGGTTTGGGGATTGAAGTATTAGATAATGTCGTGGATTGGCATGCTCATAATCCGAGAACTTTTTGGATTGGAGGAATCCATCTTCATCCCGGCAATGACTGGAGATGGAACGCGGAGCGTGGAAAATTTATCATAAATGAATTAAGCCCTTTATGAGTTATTATTTTCTACACTTGCTCCAGAGTAGAAAACATTCAAACCGGAGGAAGTATGAATGTTCAGACTGATGAACCGGAAACGATTTGGCATCTGGAAATGCTGCATCCTGAAGAATTGTGTGCGAAGGCACTGCCTCCGAAAACACAACTGATCCGGCAAGAAATTCCTTTGCCGACCATGAACCGCTTTTTTTATCATGAAGTGGGCATGCTGTGGCATTGGACAGATCGGCTTTCGTGGAGTGAAGAACAATGGCGAAACTGGGTGGAACGTGAAGCGCTCCAGACCTGGATGCTGCTTTTTCACGGCACGCCTGCCGGTTATTTTGAATTGGAGGCCCAGGATAAAGCAGTAGAACTGTCTTATTTTGGTTTGCTGCCTCAGTTTTTGGATAAAGGATTGGGCGGCGGATTGTTATCTGCCGCAGTAGAAAAAGCATGGGAAATGGAGACAAAGCGGGTCTGGGTACATTCCTGCAGTCTCGACCATCCTTATGCATTAAAAAATTATCAGGCTCGTGGTTTTCAAATTTATCGGGAAACCAGTACCTCATAATAAACCGCCGTTTTAAGGCCACTGTGCGGGTGTTGACCGTACGCCGGAATTGAAACGGAATGGATGTTCTTTGATAATTGAATCTGGCGAAACTACACTTTGGGGGAGTTTTCCCCGTTTGCTGAGTCATTAGCCTTCGTGTTTTTCTGCTGTGGAGGATAGGGTGAATAGCTGTGTTTCAATTCTTGAAATTACGGATAATTCCGCCCTATACTTACCTCCGCACAGAAAATAATCGGTGGAAAACTGTTTCAGCAATCATGCGGGTGGTTAGTCGGAAACCTTTCCAGATAATTCTGGAATGATCTGACTGGTTAAATTCCTTTGAATAGTATTCGTGAAATGAGACTGGAATTCTTTAAGATATCCATGAGGTGTGATGTTGTTTGGTGAAAAGTTCATCATACCAGAAGTAGTTGCACCAGTATTATGGCTGAATGTTTCATTTTGGGGAGTATTGTTTCGTAATGTGCGTTCGACTGCGGTGTAGTGCTGTTTTTCTGACTGTCGGTTGTTGTTAGCTTCGAAAGCTGTGTTTGAATAATATAATTGAGGTGGGGTGTTCCCATTATTGTAATAAAAATATTATTTTTATGGGAAATTGATCATGCGTAAATCCGTAATGTTTGGAGTAGTCCGTAGATTTTTTATGGCGAATTGGATCTGCAGTAATCCGTAATGTTTGGAGTAGTCCGTAGATTTTTTATGGCGAATTGGATCTGCAGTAATCCGTATGGAATGGAGTAGTCCGTAGATTTTTTATGGTGAATTGGATCTGTAGTAATTCCTAATGTTAGGAGAGGTCCGTTGTTTTTGTGAGTTGAAAAAATCAGAATGAAGGTCTGTCATTTTTTCTATGTACCTGAATATTGCGAAATTTTATCCAATTACAGTGAGGAAATATGCCACTACATTTTGACAGCAAAGAATTCGGAAACCGGCGCAATCGCTTACTGGAGTTGATGGCCGGTAGTGAATTGGATGGGATGCTTATTTTCAGGCAGGAAAGCATGTTTTATCTAACTGGATATGACTCATTCGGCTATGTTTTTTTCCAATGTCTATTTCTGGGAGGAGACGGAAAACTGATTTTGCTGACCCGCGTACCGGATTTGCGGCAGGCACAGAACACGTCCATCGTAGAAGATATCCGGATCTGGGTGGATGGACCGGAAGTAAATCCGGCTTTGCAGCTCAAGGAAATTTTGCGGGAATATGGTTGTGCTGGAAAAAGACTTGGAGTGGAATACGACTCTTATGGCTTGACTGCTAAAAATGGAAAAATGCTGGATTCCGCTCTGGACGGATTTTGTGAATTGATAGATGCCTCTGGAATGGTGAATCGCCTGCGGGTCGTGAAAAGCCCGGAAGAATTGGTCTATGTCCGGAAGGCTGCAGAATTGGCAGATGATGCTCTGGATGAAGCACACCGCTTAGTGAAGGATGGATGTGATGAGGGAGAACTACTGGCGGCCATGCAGGGTGCAGTTTTCAGAGGTGGTGGAGATTACCCGGGAAACGAATTTATTATCGGTTCCGGTGAAAACGCTTTGCTTTGCCGATATTTTTCCGGAAGACGGAAACTGGATCCGGAAGACCAGATTACTTTGGAATGGGCCGGAGTGTTTCGCCATTATCACGCTGCGATGATGCGCACAATTCCTGTCGGAAGAGTGACAGAACAGCAGCGAAAAATGCACGAAGTTTGTCTTGAATCAATGGCGGCTTGTGAATCTGTTTTAAGGCCGGGAAAGGCCATCGGTGAGGTTTTTGATGCTTACGCCAGAACTTGCGATAACTTGGGAATGAGAGCGCACCGGCTGAATGCAACCGGATACAGTATGGGGACAACTTTTTCGCCGAACTGGATGGACTGGCCTATGTTTTATCACGGCAATCAAGTGATTGCTGAAAAGAATATGGTGTTTTTTCTTCACATGATTTTGATGGACAGTGACTCCGGGATTGCCATGTGTTTTGGACATACCGTCCTGGTAACGGATTCCAGTTGCGAACGCCTTTCGTGTCACCCTTTGGATTTGGTGGTGCGTTAACCGATCCTCCTTGGTCACTTTCCGGTGAGACAGCACGGATGAGTATTACTGTCTCGCCGGGAAGTGCCATGTTTTTATTATAGACAGGAGAAAAGTGGAAATGGAGAGAAAGGCTTTGCTGAACGACAAGTCGTATTATGCCGTGATTTTTACTTCAATACAAAGTGAAGTGAACAAGGATTATGAGGAAATGGCTGAACTGATAATCTCATTAGCAAAAAAACAGCATGGATTCTTCGGGGTAGACTCAGCTCGAAGTAATGGTATCGGGATAACTGTGTCTTATTGGGAGACCGAGGAGTCTATCAGGAATTGGAAGAATCATGAAAAACACCTGGTAGCACGACATAAAGGCCGGTCTGGCTGGTACAGTGATTATCATGTCCGCATTGCACAGGTCGAAAGAGAATATGAGTTTGATAGCAGGAAAAAATGAAATAAAAAAATTTTAACGTTTAACATCAAGCCGATTTTAAAGAATATCGACAGATGTCTATAAAATTAGATGAATGTTCATTGTGTAATTCCAAATTAGCGAAAGGTAAAAATCGAAAATGGTGGATAAATCAAATCTCTTAAGTCAGATGCGTAAACATGCGCAAACATTTTCTTCTGCAGTATCATCCCCCTTAGTGGTTGATGAAGCTAATATAAATAGAGCCTTGGTTTTGATTGATGTAGCTGCAAGGGATTCCGGATTAGGGATACTCCGTAAAATGTCATTCAAGACTCCAGCTCTGTTAAAAAATCTGCGTCTTGAAAAAAATTTGGATTACTTGAAGACTGAGATTAAAAAACGAATTCCGGAGGCCATTTCAAGTGAGGGTTCTCTGACGAAAGAGCAGCAAAAGAAAGAATATGAAAAATTTAAACGTGCCGAACAAAAATTGCGGAAATTACTTGATACAAAGGATTGCTGAAAACATACGTCGTTAATTTTTATTAATTTCTTGGCCTGAGATCAAGAATAATATTTGATATTTTTATTAATAAAAATAATATTTTATTGAAATAGATTACCGGAAAATCGATTGGATTTTCCGGCTGCATTTGTCTCTTCAATTGTAGTATGGAGAGGACTGTCTGGAAACAAAGCTTGAGGCCCAGAATACGAGGCTCAAGACTATGAATTCAGCTGGCACAGAGTTTCGAAATACCACCGGACTTTTGTGTAGTGGTGTTTTAAAACCTTCACATGCCGTGCATGTTGAAGGCTGAGGGGGTAGGGCTTTGCTTTCATGGTGAAAGCTGACCCTGTTTGAATGAGTGCGGATTGAATCCGGACTTGTTTGCCCAAAGTATTCTATTGGAAGGGAATACATTTATTCCATGGCTAGGAGTTAACTTTCTCACTTAAAAGGTTAAGGAGATAATATGTCATTAAGAATCAATAATAATATTGAGTCGATGAATGCTCATCGCAACCTGTTAATGAATGACCGTGCGCTTTCGAAGTCTCTTGAAAGACTGGCTTCAGGACAGAAAATCAATCGGGCAGCCGATGATCCGGCAGCTTTGGTTATTTCTGAACACATGAGGGCACAGGTCAGCGGGATGGAACAGGCAATCAGGAATAACGAAGTTGCTATTTCGCTCGTACAAACTGCTGAAGGTTCCATGAATGAAATCTCGTCCATTCTGGTAAGTCTTCGCCAGCGAGCAATTTCTGCTGCAAACGTTGGTGCCAGTGACCAGGATATGATTGACGCCAATCAGGCTGAGATTGAAAATGCGCTTGCTTCAATTGACCGTGTTGTTTCAACCACTCAGTTCGGACATTACAAACTTCTGGACGGAACAAATGCTGCGAAGACAGAGACAAATGAAGACGGCAGCATTTCCACTCAAGAAGGACTGCGTTTCCATGTTGGACCAAATGCTGAACATATGGCTTCAACCTCCATTAGAGACATGAGCACAAGTGCGCTTGGTCGGGCTACAGTTCCAGAAGGTGAAATGCCAAACAAAAGCAACTTCATGTCACTCGCTGACATTGATGTGCGTAATGAGCAGGGTGCTCAGGATGCACTTGCTATAATTGATCAGGCTCTTACAGAGGTTGCTTCAGTTCGTGGAGAATTAGGTGCTTTCCAGAAACATACCCTGGAATCTAATCTCACCAGCTTGCAGGTCGCAGCAGAAAATATGACTGCTGCAGAGTCTACTATTCGTGATACTGACATGGCTCAGGAACTGGCTACATTTACACGTAACCAGATCATGACTCAATCAGCAACAGCACAGTTGGCTCAGGCAAATGCAATGCCGCAACACGTCTTGCGATTGTTAAACGGCTAGCAGGGTTCAGGGGCAGTTTATCCCCCAGACATAACACTATTCCGGCTCCATTTATTGGAGTCCGGAATGGCTGTTTATATTATTTAAATGAACGTTTATCTATAATCATTATTCAAAGATTTGTCGATGACTGGAGTTTATATTCCGGTTAACGGGATCAAAAAACTTGAAACTTAAATATAACGAGGAACTATGCCGTTGGGGATGAAACACAACATTGCATCTATCAACGCAATAAATCATCTGGCCGAAGCGCAAAATGAACTGTCCGATTCGCTGAAACGATTATCTTCAGGACAAAGAGTCAACAGTGGAGCAGATGATCCTTCGGGTCTGATTCTTTCAGAAGGTTTACGCGCTCAGGTTGCCAGTGCGCAACAGGCGCTGCAAAATTCGGAGTTTTCTCTGTCTCTTGTCCAGACTGCCGAAGGTGCTTTGGTTGAAGTAAACAACTTGTTGATTGAAATGCGTCAGTTGGCTACAACTGCAGCAAATGAGGGTGCCACCGATTACAATGCGCTGTTAGCATTGCAGTTTCAGATTCGTAAAGCAATTGAGGGAATTGACCGTGTTTCCCGCTTTACTAGCTTTGGGAATAAAACTCTGCTAGACGGAAGCCATGGTGCAACAGGAATGGGAGGAAATGAAGAACTTGTTTTTCTTAAAGCATCTTCCAAAACAGTCGCTTCACCCGTTAGCGGATATGATGTGGATATTACCGAATTACCGCTACGGGCAACTTTGACAGCAGACCTTGATGACGATGATGCTTCCGGTCTGCAAATTACTTTAGAAGAAGAAGATGGAGCTATAATTAGAGTCAGTAATCCGGAAGGAGCCACTGCAGTCGGATTTGCAAAACGTCTGCAAATAGCTGTCTTAGAAGCGAACATGAATTTGAACATTCGCTTTGATGCTGATGATGAAGAACTTACAATTGAACATCGGGAATATGGACTCACCAAAGGATTCACTGTAACCGGAACAAAAGATGATGTAATTGTTGACAACGCTTTTGAGCCGGAATTGCTTTTAGGACGTGATATAGAAGGAACAATTAATGATGAGCCTGCTGATGGTGATGGACTGATCCTTACCGGCGAATACAATAATGAGAAAACCAGCGGTTTGAGTGTAGCTTTTTTAGGTGATGGTACCGGCAATGCCGGATCAGTGACTGTTGCGCAAAATTCTCTTAAGTTTCAAGCTGGAGCAAGTGCAGATGAAAAAATTGTAATTGCTCTGAACAGTACCCATTCTACTGTCCTGGGAAGAGGTGTGGATAATACAAGCGGATTTGAAAATTTGTCCCAAATCAGTCTCAAGTCTACTCAAGAAGCCATTGATGCAATTCGCCTTGTAGATGAGGCTCTTGATCAACTATTATCAATGCGCAGCCAGCTTGGTTCTGTACAAAAACATACACTGGAAACAAATATTTCAGTTCTCCGCAACACAGTAGAAAATTTGACTGCGGCAGAATCCAGCATCCGAGATACAGACATGGCTTTGGAAATGGTTAATTTTACGAAAAACCAAATCATTACGGAAGCCGCAGCAGCTGCAGTCGCACAGTCAAATCAGACTGCTACCAGAGTTTTGCGGCTGTTGTTCAACAATAATCCACATGGACACTGGTCATTTTTTAGAGACCACTGATCGTTGATCAAATAATGCGCCTTGACGATACAATTGCTGCGATAGCAACACCTTTGCAGCCATCCGGACTTGGAGTGATCAGAGTAAGCGGAGAGCAGGCAGTTTCTGCAGTAGAGGCTCTGTTCAAGACAAATGGGAAACCGCTGAAAAAGACGGAAACACACAAGCTGGTACACGGCTGGATAAAAGACGACGGAAAACTTATTGACAAAGTTTTAGTAGTCGTCATGCGTGCTCCTCATTCATACACCACTGAGGATGTGGTTGAAATTCAGTGTCACGGAAGCCCTTTTGTGTTGCGAATCATCCTGGATTTGGTTTTACGGCAAGGAGTGCGTTTGGCAGGTGCAGGGGAGTTCACTCAAAGAGCTTTTTTGCATGGGCGCCTGGACCTGACACAAGTGGAAGCAATTTCAGACTTGATTCAAGCCAGTTCTGAAATTGGGGCAAGACTGGCTGCACAACAACTTCGTGGAAAACTTTTTCACGCCATTGATGCTGTAAAAAAACAAGTGGTCTCCATTGCTTCACTAGTTGAGGCCAGCATCGAGTTTCCGGAAGAGGACCATGAATTCACTCATCAGGAAGATTGTCTGCAGCGTCTGGATCAGGCTAGTGCCGATCTGGAAAGCTTACTTTCTCATGCTGACCGTGGAAGACAAATACGTGATGGGTTTAGTGTAGTATTGATTGGCCGGCCGAATGTAGGAAAATCTTCGCTTCTAAATACCTTGCTTCGCGAGCAAAGAGCGATTGTAACCACCATTCCCGGTACAACCAGAGATTCAATTGAGGAATCTGTACAAATTCAGGGTCTAGCTTTTCGCTTAACGGACACAGCCGGCATTAGAAAAACAGAAGACCTGATCGAATCAGAAGGTATTCGGCGTACACAAAATGTCCGCGAAAAAGCCGACCTCGTCTTGTTGATTCTTGATGCCAGTGAAAAACTTATGGACGAAGATTTGAGTTTAATCAGTGAAGTTGAAAAAGAGCGGACAATTGTAGTTCTCAATAAAAAAGATCTAATGGACGACACTACCCCGCGTTGGTATGAAAAAATATCCCGTTTGGAATCTGTTTTGATTTCAGCAAAAACAGGTGAAGGTTGTGATGAGTTGGAATCCAGCTTATATAAAAAAGCTACACTCGGCGGTTTGCCTCAGGAAGATGAAATCTGGATCACAAACCGCAGGCAGCAACAGGCTGCAAAAAATGCTCTGTCTGCTTTGTTCTCAGCGCGAAAAAGTTTGAATCAGTCAAGTGGAGAAGAGTTTCTTGCAGTTGATTTACGCTCTTGTTTAAACGCCCTGGGTGAAATAGTTGGCGAAACTACGCCCGATGATTTGCTTGGGCAAATATTTTCGGATTTTTGTATTGGAAAATAAACAAATGACAGACAGCGAATTGAAACTACTGCTTGAAAAACAAGAGTTACTTTTAAAGAAGCTTCTGGAATTATCACAGCGCCAATTTGCAGAATCGGATGCGGTCGCACTGGACGAGCTCTTGAAACAAAAAGATAGCTACTTTGATGAACTGCAAAAGTTAGATCCTTTGCGGGAAAAGTGGCACAAGAAATACAACCGTCCCTTAGGGCAGGAAGAACAAAAACTTGATGATAATATTCAGGATTTACTTGAAAAACTACTGCTCTCAGAACAGGATTTTGAAAAAATAGTAGGCCGTGAAAAAAATGCTGTCTCATTACAAATTGCTCAAATAAGCAATCAAATGCAGTATCGAAAAGATACTACTAGGCAAAGGCCTCAAATTAAAAACATGACAACTTAAACACAACATTATTCATAGTGAACAATGCTTTTTTCTGCTTACCAAATTGAGTCCCTGTTAGCCGATTTTCAACAGACAGACTCTCCAGCAGGCAAATCTGCCAGCGAAACTCTAAGTCTTTCTGCTGATGCGATTCAGGACGCACGTCAATACTTGCGCCCACTGAAACGCAGTCCCCTGAACTGGGTTACTCCCAAAGATATTAGGGGACTGGTCGAAGACATTTCTTCTTACGATCCTGTTGTAGATAATGTGCAGCAGAGTCGTGCCGGCCGTTTTGTTGTACCTGCTTATGTACCTGAAATTCCTGCACCAGCGTTTCCACTTGTAAGCGACCACACTCAGATGGCCCCGGAAAGTGAAACTACAGAGCAGGAATCATCGGAAAGTCCTGTTACAGAAGAAGATGCTCTGATGCCTGAAATAAACACTGAATCAGCTGAAGTGGAAGATAAGGTTTCGGTCAGTGTGTCTGAGGATATTTCGAAAGAAAATAGTCTGATAATAGAAACTGAGAAAAGTTCTGAAGAATCAGAAGAATCTACCAACGGCGAATCGGCAGTTTCTACTGCTTCATTATTTGAAGGTATTGATGATGAAGAACATGATGAAGAGCATGAACTTGAAGAAGAAGGATTGCAAGGAGACAATAGTGAGGAAAACGATGTCGTCTTTGGAGATGGACGCATTGATCAAAAATCAATGAGCAATTTTGTAGCTCATTATCCTGACAGTACTCTTAAGTTCCTGATGCGTAAAAATTTGGACGGTAGACCATTACCGGTTGGATACGAAGAAATATATTCACAATGGGAAAATCGCGGATTGTCCCGTGGACGCCTGAAAAAATATTTATTTAAACTGATGGAATGGAAAAACTTTCCGGATATTCCTGTTCATGATGTGGTTAATAAAATCCGCGAACATCAATATTTTCTTGAAATAAAGTAATGACAGCAAAAAGTTTCACAAATAAAAAAGTTCTGATGTTCAGGCGAATTGCCAAAAGAAATGAAAAATCAGAACTATTGTCAGATGGAGGACAGTTAAGATGGAATTGGCAATTCCCCCAAGGAGGGATTGACCCAGGGGAATCCGAAGAAGAGACACTTTTTCGTGAACTTGAAGAAGAAATTGGCACCAATGATGTTACAATCATCCGGGTTGCTGAAAAAAGAGTCCGTTACTACTATCCTCTCAAAATGCTGCATATTCTTCATAAACAACCTGAATGGAAACCTTACCGCGGCCAACAGCAACGCTGGTTTCTTCTACAGTTGAATTGTGACACTGAGAAAATTAATTTTTCCCATCAACCCATTGAATTCGATGCCTTCCAATGGATCTCACCCCGCCTGGGATTAAAGAAAGTTGTTCCTTTCAAGCGCAAGGCATACCGTAAAGGTTTGCGATATTTGGGGATTTTGTGATTTGATTTGATTTGCTCATAAAAACAGCAGATAATCTGAAGCTCACTCCAAAAATAATCGTTTTGAATTTGAACACGTTTGCTATACTGAGTAAACTGCAATTGTTTAAATTTCAATGCACGTATATAATTATATCATCAAAGGAAATAATCATATAAAGGCAATTCAATGCTAATGCTCCTTTCACCGGCTAAAACGCTGGATTATGAAACTCCTGCGACTACTGACAGCTTCAGTATTCCGGACTATCTGGAAAAATCTTCTGAACTGGTTAAAGTTCTGAAGCAGAAGTCTTTTCTGGATTTGATGGAACTGATGCAGGTCAGTCAGAAAATTGCTGAGCTTAATGTTGAACGTTTTAATCAATGGAAATTACCTTTTTCCACCGAAAATGCCAAACAAGCCGTTCTAGCTTTCAAAGGAGATGTTTATACGGGTCTTGACGCACCTGCACTTTCTGAAAACCGTTTGGCTTATACCCAGTCGCATCTGCGCATTTTGTCAGGACTTTACGGTTTGCTGCGGCCGCTTGACCTGATGCAGCCCTATCGCCTGGAAATGCGGCTGAAGCTGACAACGAAAAAAGGTGAAAATTTGTATCAATTTTGGGGTGAGAAGATTACTGATGCATTAAATGTTTTATTGGCAAAACAAGATGAGCCGGTTTTAATCAACCTTGCTTCAAATGAATACTTTAAATCAGTACAAAAGAAGAACTTGGACGGTCGTCTAATTACACCTGAGTTTAAAGACTGGAAAAACGGCAAATATAAAATGATAAGTTTTTTTGCAAAAAAAGCTCGAGGTTTAATGGTGCGCTATGCCATAGATCACAATATACAGAAAGCAGAAGTATTACAAAATTTTGATTATGATGGTTACCATTTCAACCTTGAACTAAGTCGGGCAGATAAATGGGTTTTCAGCAGAGGCTGAAAATTTGACTCCTGTTTTTTTACAACATGAGACTGCTGAGTCATAATTCGTTGGAGAAAAATTACCTCTCTTTATTAGGTCTAACAACTTCCCCCTTCATTCTACTAAATTCCACTGTCATCACTGGAATTTAAATCATTTTGAATCAACTTCAATTTCTATTCCTCCCAAATAATAGACCTTCAAAGCAGAAAAGGGCAATTTATTGCTTGCTTTAAGATATAAATCATTGTATTGATATATGATGATTTAAGAGAAACAACAAGACATTCTGACCTTTTAAAGCAAGAAATACATGACAAACATTGCACAAGTTTTAAGATTACTGGGAGACGAAACACGTCTCAGAATTTTGATATTGGTCTCACAGACGCCGTTGAATGTCAGCGAACTTACAACAATATTAGGAATGGCACAATCGGGTATTTCCAGGCATTTGAGTCATTTGCGAAAAATGAAGTTGTTGCAGGAACGAAAAGAGGGCATTTGGACATATTATCAATTTGCACAAAAAGAATCCCTCGATAGTGAACTCCACCTGCTTTGGAATTATTTACAGGAGCAACTTTCAAACATAAAAGACCACAACAACGATAGGGTACGATTACATGAGGTATTGCGTCAACGAGAAATAAGCGGTGGTGGTTTAAATGAGCGTCTTCTTGAACCTGGACAATCTTGGTTTGCCTGGTCGTGCCTCCTCGGAATACTTCTGGGTCAGAATGGAGAAAACAAGTCCGGATTTTCCTCTGGTACCTCAGAACTGGAAATTGTAGACCTTGGCTGCGGAGACGGAACGCTTACAGTGGAAATGGCTAAATTTGCTACTCGAGTAATAGGTGTTGATTTTAATCCTGACATGCTTGCCTCAGCTCGACAGCGTATAGATCGCCTTGGACTCCAAAACGTAAAATTGCTGGCTGAAGACGTAGGTAATTTGTCTTTGCCTGCTGAATCCTTAGATGTAGTTTTCTTTTCACAGTCACTTCATCATCTTGATAACCCGCAAAGAGGTTTTCAGGAAGCCGCACGTATTTTACGTCCAGGAGGAAAGGTACTGGTAATGGAACTCGCTACGCACAGTGAAGAATGGGTACTGGAAAAACTTGGTCACAAATGGCTTGGATTTGAAAAAGAGACTTTGCAGGATTTTATGCAGACAGCAGGATTTAGTAATCTTTACTCACAAATTTTACCTTTTCGCCGAGAAGAATTGTTTCAAATTATTCTTGCTGCAGGAAGGAAAACTTAATCTAAATCCCACAAATTGATTAGTCGCATTCTTCACCTTAAATCGCTATTACTCTCAGTAGAAGATAAAATTTTTGCGACAATTAGTACTTTTGTAAGTAAAACAAAGGCTGGGTTAATCCAGCGCTCCCGGAACAATAAATAATAATATAATGAATTATACGAAACCAAGTGCCGTCAGGCTTTTAAACATGTTGGAACAAAAAATTATCGTGTTCGATGGCGCAATGGGCACGATGATTCAGCAACAAGGTCTCACGGAAGAAGATTTCCGCGGCACTTCTTTTCTGGAACATCCTTCACCGCTTAAAGGCAACAATGACCTGCTTTCCATTACACGTCCGGACGTAATTGAAAAAATTCATTTAGAATTTTTAAAGGCAGGCACGGGCATTTTGGGAACCAATACTTTTAATGCAAATCGAATCTCGCAGGCTGACTACAACCTGGAAAAAAGCGTTGCTGAAATCAACCGGGCTGCAGTAGCAATCGCACGTAAAGCAGTAGAAAGTTTTCAATCCGGACAAACGGCAGAGGAAATTCAGTCAGGTCACCCCATTTTTGTCGCCGGATCGATAGGACCTACAAACCGTACTTGTTCCATGTCTCCGGATGTAAACAATCCGGCCTACCGCGCGGTGACATTCGACCAGATCGCTGAGGCGTATCGTGAACAAGCGATTGCATTGATTGAAGGCGGAGTGGATATTCTACTGCTGGAAACGAGTTTTGACACGCTGAATATGAAAGCCGGCATTTATGCCTTGGAAAGCTATTTTGAAGAAACCGGAATACGTCTGCCAGTTTTTCTTTCCGTAACGATTACAGACGCTTCCGGACGTACACTCTCAGGGCAAACTCTGGATGCCTTTTACAATTCCATCCATCACGCCAGGCCTCTGTTTTTAGGAATAAACTGTGCGCTCGGTGCGAAGGAAATGCGTCCGTTTGTTGAAGAACTGGCGCATATTTCCGAATTTCCTGTAGGTGTTTACCCAAATGCCGGATTGCCGAACGCCATGGGAGAATACGAACAAACACCTGAAGAGTTTGCCGGCATCATGGCAGAATTTGCGCACGAAGGATGGGCCAATCTCATGGGCGGTTGCTGCGGTACAACTCCGGCACATATCAAAGCACTGGCCGATAAAATTTCTCATTTTGTTCCAAGAAAATTAAACCCGCTGCTGAAACATCGTTTCGGGGAAACTCCTGAAAATAATTCGGGTCCTGCTTTAGCAACGGAAGGAATTCCGTTTTATTCCGGATTGGAACCTCTGAACATCAATCCTGATATAGGATTTTTGATGATCGGTGAACGAACAAATATCATGGGTTCTCCCAAGTTCCGGAAACTTATTTTGGATGATGATTTTGAATCCGGACTAGCCATCGCCCTTCAACAAGTGGAATCCGGTGCAAATTTTATTGATATTAACTTCGATGAGGGATTACTGGACGGAGAAAAATCAATGACACATTTTCTCAACTTGATTGCAGTTGAGCCGGACATTGCCCGTGTGCCAATTATGATTGACAGTTCCAAATGGTCCGTAATCGAAGCCGGATTGAAGTGCATCCAGGGCAAGGGGGTGGTTAACTCCATCAGCCTCAAGGAAGGTGAGGAAAATTTCTTGAAGCAGGCACGTGAAATTCGCAAATACGGCGCAGCGGCAGTGGTGATGGCATTTGATGAAGAAGGGCAGGCAACACTGCTTGAACACAAAGTTGAAGTTTGCAGCCGAGCCTTTAAATTGCTTACCGAAACCGTTGGTTTTGCTCCGCACGACATTATTTTTGATCCAAATATTTTGACGGTGGCTACCGGAATGGAGGAACACAACGACTATGCGGTGGCTTTCATTGAGGCCGTACGCCAAATCAAAGAACGGTGTCCGGGGGCGCTGGTAAGTGGTGGGGTGAGCAACATTTCGTTCTCGTTCCGTGGTAATAATCCGGTACGCGAAGCAATGCATTCCGCTTTTTTGTATCATGCGATTCACGCCGGTCTGGACATGGCGATCGTTAACGCCGGAATGCTTGACGTCTATGAGGAGATCCCCAAAGATTTGCTGGAACTTGTAGAAGACGTCTTGCTCAATCGTCGAAAAGACGCCACCGAACGACTGGTAGATTTTGCCGAAAATTACAAAGCAGAGGGTTCTCGCAAAATTCAAAAGGATACAAAATGGCGTGAAGGAACTGCGGAAGAACGTATCATTCATGCCTTGGTGAGAGGCATAACGGAACATATAATTGACGACACCGAAGAAATTCGCAAAAATTTTGATCTTGCTTTGGAAGTGATTGAAGGACCTTTGATGGCTGGCATGAAAGTTGTGGGCGACCTTTTTGGTGACGGAAAAATGTTTTTGCCGCAAGTCGTGAAAAGCGCCCGCGTAATGAAACAAGCTGTGGCCTATCTTGAACCGTTTATGGAAGAAGAAAAGAAACAATCGGACACGGTGATTAAAATGCCAATAATTGTGATGGCCACAGTGAAAGGCGATGTTCACGATATTGGTAAAAATATTGTGGGTGTCGTTTTGGGCTGCAACAATTACGAGGTCATTGATTTGGGAGTGATGGTACCCTGCGAAAAAATATTGGAAGCAGCACGCGAGCATCAAGCAGATGTAATTGGTCTTTCAGGATTGATCACACCTTCTCTGGATGAAATGGTACATGTTGCCGGCGAAATGCAGCGCGAAGGGTTCCATCTACCGCTTTTAATCGGCGGCGCCACCACGAGTCCCGTACATACTGCGGTCAAAATAGCTCCCCAATACGACCAGCCCGTGGCCTACGTTCCGGATGCATCAAGAGCTGCCGCTGTTATCAGTAAATTATTGAGTCCCGGCAGTAAAGAACAAGCCGCATTGAAACTCCATGAAGAACATGAGCGGCGCAGAAAAGCTTTCCAGGATCGAAACAGCGAGCGTAAATTACTGTCCATTGAAGACGCACGCGCAAACCGAACACCTATTGACTGGAATAATTGTACTATTGACAAGCCGGCCTTTCTTGGATTGCGGGACTATGAGGTTGAAGTGGAAACACTGATGGAGTATATCGACTGGACACCTTTCTTTTACACCTGGGAGATGAAGGGACGCTACCCCAAAATTCTTACAGATCCAAAATTGGGTTTAGAAGCGAGTAAACTTTTTGAGGACGCACAAAGCCTGTTGAGAGACATTGTTGAAAACCGGAGATTTCAGCCAAAAGCCGTAATCG
>JYMV01010579.1_pt1 | contig 37064 bp, 33 predicted proteins | sample 338911 | NCBI WGS metagenome assembly JYMV01 (sample SAMN03354496, study PRJNA234377) | hydrothermal vent metagenome | biome: Deep sea; feature: Hydrothermal plumes at the Eastern Lau Spreading Center, Western Pacific Ocean; material: Seawater | place: Tonga | collected 2009 | depth 2000 m m | reverse complement strand
TCAGTTGGGCGCGCTGCGCGACGAATTCCCCGGTGTGCCGCTGATCGCGCTTACTGCTACGGCGGATCCGCAGACGCGGGCAGATATTTTGGGGAGAGTGACGAACCATGTTATCGCAGGCGATGTAATGGATCCTGATCGATTTTGGAGTTCCTGATAATAGTTTTAACTACGGCAGGGGGAGGTTCATTGTTCGTACTGGAAGTTGAATGCTGACCGCAGAAGAAGTACTAAAAACAGTTTATGGGTTCCGCGAGTTTCGGCCCTATCAGGCGCGGATTGTTGCGGACGTTGTTGCCGGCAATGATGTGTTCGTTCTGATGCCAACCGGCGGCGGCAAATCAATTTGTTTTCAGATTCCGGCGCAACTGCGCCATGGTACGGCCATCGTTGTATCGCCACTTATTTCATTGATGAAAGATCAGGTCGACGCCCTACAAGAGAATGGGGTTGCCGCCGCTTGTTATAACTCCAGTCTTGCATCCGATGAGGCTCGGCGCGTGTTGGCGCAATTGCACTCGGGCGAGCTTGATTTATTGTATGTAGCCCCCGAACGCTTGATGGCCGGTAGTTTCATGGCGCGGCTACACGAAATTGATATCTCGCTGTTCGCGATTGATGAGGCCCATTGTGTATCGCAATGGGGACATGACTTTCGTTCAGTTGGGCGCGCTGCGCGACGAATTCCCCGGTGTGCCGCTGATCGCGCTTACTGCTACGGCGGATCCGCAGACGCGGGCAGATATTTTGCACAAACTTCAGTTGCAGGGTGCTGAGCAATACATCACTGGTTTTGATCGGCCCAATATTTGTTACAGCGTGTTGGAAAAACGTAAGCCGTATCTGCAGTTGACCGAGTTCCTGGATAAGCGGCCGCAACAGTCGGGCATTGTCTACGCGCTTAGTCGCAAGCGGGTCGAGGAAGTGGCGGCGCGATTGCGTGCCGATGGCTACAGTGCGCTGGCCTATCATGCGGGCCTGCCGGCAAGCGAGCGACGTCATGCGCACGAATCGTTTTTGCGCGATGACATCGATATCGTCGTCGCGACCGTGGCCTTTGGCATGGGCATCGACAAGCCGAATGTTCGTTTTGTGGTGCACTTCGATTTACCTAAAAATATTGAAGGCTATTATCAGGAAACGGGTCGCGCGGGTCGCGATGGACTACCGGCGGATGCGCTTCTGTTATTCGGGGCACAGGACATCGTCACGGTTCGCCGTCTGGTAGACAATAGCGACAATGAAGAGCAAAAACGGATCGAAGTTCATAAGTTAAATAGTATGGTAGCGTTTGCCGAGGCGCTGACCTGTCGGCGTCGCGTGCTACTGGGGTATTTTGGAGACGAACAGGAAGAGGGTTGCGGTAACTGCGATACTTGCCATGTGCCGCCGGAACGTTACGATGCCACGGAAGATGCGCGCAAGGCGCTGTCGTGTGTGTATCGGGTGGGCCAACGGTTTGGTATGAAATATGTGGTGGATGTGATTCGCGGTATGGATACGGAGCGCATTCGCAATTTCGGACACGACAAACTCAGCACCTGGGGTATTGGCCGGGGCCGCTCCGAGGTCGAGTGGAGCAGTATTTTGCGCCAACTGATCCATCACGGGTTTTTGGTTCAGGATATCGCCAACTATTCGGTGCTCACGTTGACCGATAGCGCACGACCTTTACTGCGTGGTGATATTCGACTCGAGTTAGGGCGGCCACGTCTCAAGCAATCATCTGGTCGGCGTAAAAAACTCAGCGCCGATCTGGGGATTCATGATGAGTTGTTGTTTGAACGTTTGCGCGAGTTGCGCAAGGAGTTATCCGATGAACAGAACGTGCCGCCGTATGTCGTATTCAGTGATGCGACACTGTCACAGATGGCGACGCTGTTGCCCGACAGCAAAGTGGCATTGCTGGATATCCACGGGGTTGGCGACAAAAAACTGCGCCGTTACGGCGAGGCGTTTCTCGATGCGATCGCAGAGCATCGGGGTTCTGTTCAACCGGCATAAAAAGCCCCTCGGCCGGATGACCGAAGGGCGTGCCATCATCGTTATCGTGCCGCGTCCCTGCGGGGGTTCGCTAACCACAATTCCTTGTGGACGTTGATGACGGGTTTATTGTCGCGTGCGACCGCGCGCGATACTGTCAGCGGTGATCCCGACACCGCGTAGGAATTTACCCATGCTTGAAAATACCCTCGTATCCTGTCCCTATTGCGGTGAGTCGTTTGAGACCGTGGTCGACTGTTCGGCTGGCGACCAGCGCTATATCGAAGATTGTTACGTGTGTTGCCGGCCGATTATTTTTGATGTCTCTATCGATGTAGAAGGCGCCTTCTCGGTTGCAGTTCGCAGCGAGACTGAATGAGGCCTGGGAGGCCTGGGGTCAGACCCCGGCAACTCATTGAACTAATTGATTTATAGGGGAATATTCCGGGCGAATTTATGCCTAGATCGGTGTTTTTCCACCAAAATCTATGTGATTATTATCAGACCATGATGCCCTAGCCTTTAACGAGTTGGTGATAGCCATTTTAGGGTAAAAATTACCGTTCTAAGACCAATAAATGGGCTGAAAGCGGGTTCTACCATAAGGTCATCAATGTGTTATCGGGGTCTGACCCCGGCTAGCCGGCTAGCCTCGTCTGGCTGGGGCAAAGAAGGGTATTGATGGGTGCTTGAAAAACTTGATGAGTAGCATGCCGGCGATAAAACCGCCGATATGGGCGCCGAAGGCGACGCCGCCTTGTTGGTCGCCGGCCATGGCTGAGTTGATCAGTTGCATTACAAACCAGAATCCGAGAACCAGTCCGGCCGCGATGCGCGTGTTGAAAAAGATCACACCAAGGGGGATGAGGACTAACACCTTGGCTCGGGGGTAGAGCAACAGGTAGGCGCCGAGAACACCGGAGATGGCTCCGCTGGCGCCGACCATGGGTACGGTCGAGCCGGGGTCGGGCAGGGCTTGTGCGAATACCGCGGCGATACCACACAACAGGTAGAATAGAATGAATCGTGTGTGCCCCATCGCGTCTTCTATATTGTTGCCGAATATCCACAGATAAAGCATGTTGCCAATCAGGTGCATCCATCCACCATGCAGAAACATTGAGGTGAAGGCGGTCGCCCAAGCGGGTATTTGTGCGAGGTCGGGGTTGAGCGCGGCTTGATCAAACAGGACGGCGGGGATGACACCAAAGGAGAAAATTGCGGCCTGAGTGTTTTCGCCGAGTGATACCTCCCACAGAAAGGTCGCGATACAGATGCCGATCAGACCAATGGTAACGAATGGCGTAATTTGTGTGGGATTATCATCGTGTAATGGAATCATTTGCAGTCCTCTGAAGCCGGTTGACACGGAGCGGTGAGCGGATTCATGATGAGACCATGTTAATCGAAATCCGCTTTCATGTGCGTCGAGTTGTTTGGACACTGCCGGCTTGGCAGGTGTCGCGGTGGCGTGGTTCTGATTAGTTAACAGGATATTTTGATATACGGGCCACCGATCAACACGATTCGTGGCTTTTTTTTTGCGTGGAGGTAGGGCATGTCGGTGCCGGCAGCTTATTTGGCAGTGATTCTTATCTGGAGTACCACACCATTGGCGATCCAGTGGAGTGGTGATGGGCCCGGATTCCTGTTCGGTGTTGCTGCGCGCATGGTGGTCGGCCTGTCTATCTTGCTCGCGGGTATGCGATTGCTGCGTGTGGATTTCCCGTGGGATCGTGCCAGTCGTCGGGTGTATCTGGTCGGCGGTGTGCCGCTGTATCTGGCGATGACGTCGGTCTATTGGTCGGCGCAGTACATACCGTCTGGCTGGATTTCGGTGATTTTCGGTTTGTCGCCAATTTTTATCGGTGTACTAGCTGGCAGGTGGCTGGGTGAAGACAGTTTTTCCGGGGGGCGTGGCATTGGCATGCTGATGGGCTTGGCCGGATTGGTTCTGGTATTTGCCGAAAGCACGGAGGTGTCGTGGAGCGCCGCGCTCGGGGTGTTGGGCGTGGTGACCTCGGCGGTGGTGCATTCGATCTCTGCGGTTGGATTGAAACGATTGCAGCCGCAGATGCCTGCCGTCAGTATTACTGCGGGTAGTTTGGTGGTGGCAACGCCGTTGTTCGTGGCGGCCTGTGTGATTGGGCCGGGTTGGCCGGAACACATTCCGCAACGGGCATTGTTGTCGATAGCTTATTTGGCGGTGATGGGTTCGGCGATCGGATTTCCGTTGTATTTTTTCGTGCTTAAGAAGCTGAGCGCCGGTCGAGTCGCGTTGATTGCTTTGGTGACACCGATCACCGCGTTGGTTTTGGGGTCGGTCGCGAATGGAGAAACGGTTTCGGTTCGAGTGTGGGTGGGCGCGGCGTTGATCGTGTGTGGACTAGCCTGTTACGAGTATTGGGGCCGTTGGGGCGAGAGCAAGCCGGTATTGGACAAGGATGACCCGGCCCTTTAATACGGGCAATAAAGAGGCGGGGAAAGCCCCGCCTAGTTAAGTCTTGCCAATAGTGAGAGTTTAACGATTGATAATCATCTGTTCCATGATCGGGGTCAGGATGATTTCCATTGCCATACCCATCTTGCCGCCAGGAACCACGATGCTATTACGACGCGACATGAACGAGTCGTCGATCATCGCCAATAGATAAGGGAAGTCGACGCTGAATTTTTTAGGGTCACGGAAACGAATGACCACAAAACTTTCGTCAGGCGTCGGGATGTCGCGAGCGATAAACGGGTTGGAGGTATCCACTGTCGGGACGCGTTGAAAGTTGATGTCGGTGCGCGAGAACTGCGGCGTGATGTAGTGAACATAGTCATACATGCGGCGCAGAATGGTGTCGGTAACCGCTTCCGCACTATAGCCACGCTCGGCGGTATCGCGATGAATTTTCTGAATCCATTCGAGATTGACGATGGGCACCACGCCAATCAATAAGTCGCAGAATTTCGAGCAGTCGACTTTCTCATGCACTGCACCACCGTGCAGGCCTTCGTAAAATAGCAAGTCGGTTCTGGTCGGGATGTCCTCCCACGGGGTGAACTCTCCAGGCTGCTGACCATAAGGTTCGGCCTCTTCCTCACTGTGCAGGTAGTAGCGCTTTTGGCCGCCGCCGGTTTCGCCGTAGACGCGGAATAGTTCCTCAATCTTGTCGAAGTGGTTTGCCGCGGGGCCAAAGTGGCTGAAGTGGGCGCCGTCTTCGAGTGCCTTTGACATCATGCCGCGCATCTCGATGCGGTCATAGCGATGGAAGCTGTCGCCTTCAACAACGACCGGGTTGATATTTTGACGCTCAAAAATATGTTCAAACGCGCGTTTTACGGTGGTGGTTCCGGCGCCGGATGAGCCGGTAACCGCAACAACAGGATATTTTGTAGACATGGCTTTCGCCCCCTTAAGCTTTTACAGCCGGCTATTGAATCATTTTTTGTGCGACAGGCCAATGGCCGATGGCTATTGATATTAGCCCAAGATTGGTGTGGGTATAAATCCGGCGCTAAAAGTATTAGAATATTACTACACTCGTGACGAACTCATCCTGCCGCCACCGAGCCACGTCCGGGCACGTACCCAGTATAGAATCTTAAGATCGACATGTTAACGCATGTTAAGGGAAGTTTATGAATTTTACCAACACGTTTGCGCCATTTCTTCGGTGGATTGGTGAGCTGAAAGACCCGAAAATATTGCGTGCGGACGTGGTCGCGGGCATTACCGTGGCGCTGGTATTGGTGCCACAGTCCATGGCGTATGCGCAGTTGGCTGGTTTGCCGCCCTATATTGGTTTGTACGCATCATTTTTGCCCGGCATCGTCGCCGCGTTATTTGGTTCGTCCCGGCAATTGGCGACCGGGCCGGTTGCAGTGGTGTCGTTGATGACGGCCTCTACTCTGGAGCCGCTGGCGGCAGGTAACCCCGAAGGCTATCTCGCCTACGCGGTGTTGATGGCGTTGATGGTCGGGGTGTTTCAAATCAGTTTGGGGCTTTTGCGCATGGGCGTGCTGGTGGATTTTCTGTCGCATCCGGTGGTGACCGGCTTTACCAATGCGGCGGCGATCATTATTGGCACCTCGCAGATCGGCAAGTTGTTTGGCGTCAGTGTCGAAAAATCAGAACATACCTACGAAACTGTTTGGAATACGTTAGTCGCCGCATCCCAAGATACACACATGATGACGCTGGTGGTTGGCATTGTTGCATTGGGCATTATGATCGCGATGCGAAAATTTACGCCCAAGGCCCCCAATGTATTGGTGGCGGTGGCGATTACCACGGCGGTTTCCTGGTGGATGAATCTTGAGGCGAAGGGCGTACGGGTTGTCGGTTCCATTCCCGAAGGTTTGCCCGCGCTAGTGATGCCAACGTTTGATGTCGAAACAGCCGTGCAACTGTCGACTGCAGCGATAGCGATCGCGTTGATTGGTTTTATGGAGGCCATCTCGATTGCCAAGGCGATGGCAGCGCAGACCCGTCAACGACTTGATTCAAATCAGGAGTTAGTGGGTCAGGGTCTCGGTAATGTGATGTCTGCACTGAGTGGGGGTTACGCAGTATCCGGGTCTTTTTCGCGTTCAGCGGTGAACATCAGCGCAGGTGCGATTACCGGATTTTCTGCCATCGTAACGGGTATCGTTGTAGCGATTACCCTGTTGTGGTTAACGCCGCTGTTGTACTTTCTGCCGCAGGCAACCTTGGCCGCAGTGATCATTATGGCGGTGATCAATCTGGTCAAGATTAAGCCCATCATGGAATTCTGGAAGGTGCAGCCACATGACGCCTATGTCTCGATCATCACCTTTGCGCTCACCTTGCTGTGGGCGCCACATCTGGACAAGGGTATTTATGTTGGCGTGATTCTGTCACTTGGCATGTATCTATGGCGCACCATGCGACCGCGCATATCCGAGCTTTCGCGTGACAAGGATGGCACCCTGCGCGATGCCAAGGTGCGCGGATTAAAAACCTGCGATCATATCTCCGTGATCCGCTTCGATGGCTCCCTGTATTTTGCCAATGCCGGCTATTTTGAAGATAAGGTTTTACGAAATCTCGCCAAGAAACCTGATCTTGTCTATATGATCATCGACGCGGAAGGCATTAACTCAATCGATGCATCGGGCGAAGAGATGTTGCATGTGCTGGCGCAGCGTTTGCATGCCAGCGGTGTTGAGGTGCTGGTAGCGCGAGCCAAAAAGCAGTTAATGGATATTTTCCGTCGTACTGGTTATGTCGAGCATCTGGGCGAAGATCATTTTTTCCGCTTGCGTAGCCACGCGTTTAACTATGCGTGGAAACATTTGATGGATCGTCATGACCCAGAGACCTGCCCGATCAAGATTCCGGTACCGCTAGACGCCGCTGAGGCGGATGGCGATGCGCGACCGGCGACCGCCGTGAGCTGACACGGTACCCCGTTGCGGGAGCGGCAAACCCGCGCGCGCGACGTAATAATTCACATCCCTTTCAAAATACTTGTAAGTGATTGATCGTAAAGTAGATTAATCATGCTGCATAAGGCCTTATTGATTAAGGTCTTGCGGACTTTGGCCGATAGATCCCCATACGAAGTAGACGTGCGAATACAGCGCTGGGGGTGTCATGAATTCCAATTCAGAAAATTCTTTTTGGGTTCCATTTTTTGTGGTTGTTCAAATATTGATCGGGCTGCTGTTGATTGCACGCAGCGCCGACGTCTGGGCCGAGCGCTCAGTGTTACCCAAGTGCCTTTATGTATCTTCCTATCATCAGGGTTATCCATGGTCTGATGGGGTTGAACGAGGTCTACGCGAGGAACTGGCAGGGCATTGTGAGTTGCACCAGTTTGATATGGACACCAAGCGTAACAAGAGTACCGAGTTTAAGCGCGCGGCGGCGGCAAAGGTGAAGGTGATTATCGATAAATGGCGCCCCGATGTCGTGATCACCTCGGACGACAATGCCGCCAAGTTTTTGATCAAGCCATTCTACCGGGACGCCAATACCCCATTTGTCTTTGCCGGGGTCAATTGGACGGTCGAGGAGTATGGGTTTCCGTATCGAAATGTGACCGGGATTATTGAGGTTGCGCCGATCCGGCCGCTGTTGGAAAAGGCGGCTAACCTCAGTGGCGGTCAGCGCGGTATCTATTTGGGTGCGGACACGCTAACCGAGAAAAAGAACTATGCGCATACGGTCAGGGCGGGTGAGCGACTGGGCCTGACGATCGACATGCGGTTGGTGGCATCGGCACAAGATTGGATAGCCGCCTATCACGATACCGACGACTATGACTTTGTTGTGGTCGGAAGCAAGTCGGGCATCAACGATTGGGATGAAACCGTGGTCGGTGATGCGATCGCCGGTAAATCTGAGCGGATTACGGTGACAGTACACGACTGGATGATGCCCTATACGATGATGGGCTATACCAAGATTCCCGAGGAGCAGGGCGAGTGGGCGGCCAAGAGCGCCATCGCGATTCTTGGCGGAACTGCCCCCGCCGATATCCCGATCGTGACGAATCGAAAATGGGATATGTGGATAAACGATGGACTGATCGCGGTTGCCGGGATTGAACTTCCGGTCGCGCTTACGCGACGGGCGAAAAAGGCGGAGACTCCCCAAAGCCGATGACACGGCAAGTCTTCAGTTGGACTGAGCGTGCCATAATTGCGACGCTTGGCGTGATATTCGTGGCGCTGATCGTGGGCGCGTTCGCGCTATTTTTGTTCTCGCGGGAACAAGCAGAGTTTGAGCAGGCCGCAGAAAGTTTCCATCAATCGCTGGTTGAAAAAATAGCTGGGGCAAATGCGGTATCAACCGCAATGATGGGTTTCTATCAATCAAGCGACGAGCTTAGCGATAGTGAGCTAACCGCATTTACGCAGACATTGCTCACTAGCTATCCGCACGTATCGTCGATCAGTTTTGGCGAGCGAGTGTCGGGCCAGGCCATTTCCGAGTTCACCGATAGCATGCTGAGCCGAGGTCTCTATGGCTTCAAGGTGCAGCAATATAATCCAGTCAATGGCCGAATCGAGGCCGCATCGCCGAAGCCGGAGTATTTCCCCGTGAGATTTTTGGAGCCGTTTGAGCCATCGAACGCGGCGACCATTGGACTTGACGTGTCGACGATTCCAGGCGTCGCGCGGGCGATACGCCACGCGGTTGAGTCGGGAGAGATGGATACGTCACAAACGCCGACCGGTGTTTGGCAAGGTAGCGAGTATGTCGCTGTGCAGCCGACCTACTATGGTCGCTTCGCACCACTAACTAGTGAACAGCGGAAACGACAAATAAGCGGCATATTTCTGGTTGCGGTGGATCTGGATAGCGTATTTGGGGTGAAGGAATCCGCCGCCTCATTTTCGGTGTCACTGCGAGGCGAGCGGGACTCGGGTAGTAGTATGGGAACGCTGTTTGAATGGCGGGAGTCGAATGCCAGCTCCAGTATTTCTACGTGGCTGCCACGGCTTGAAGCGACCCACCGAGTGCGCTTGGGATCCGAGCTGATGGCCCTGCAGATCGCACGGGCGATGCGCATATCATCGAGTGCCGAGAGTCTGTTGGTCGGGATTACTGGAATGGCTCTGGTGTTGGTGATTGGCGGTGTACGTTCCGTGCGCGCTCGACGCCTTCAGGAAATCGAACGCCAGCAGAGTCGGGAGGAATTGTATCGCGAACGAGAGCGGGCCGAGGTGACTCTGCACTCGATTGGCGACGGGGTCATTACCGTCGATACGGAAGGCGCCGTGTTGTTTATGAATCCGATTGCGGAAGAGTTGACCGGGTGGAAGAACCGCGATGCACACAAGCAGAAAATAGACAACGTGGTGTGCCTAGTTGATGAGCATACCGCGCGTCCACTTGTACACGAAGAATATTGTCACATGTCCGGTGCCGCAGCCGGGAGAAATTTGCTTCTGCGTCGGCCGGATGGTCGTACCATCGCGATAAAAAATACCGCCTCCGCGTTGACCAACAGTTCCGGTCAGGTGATCGGCACGGTCTGTGTGCTGCATGATATTAGTACCGAGCGAGAATTAACCAATGCATTGGCCTATCAGGCCCGCCATGACCCGTTAACCGGGCTGGCCAATCGGCGTGAGTTTGAGCGTCGTCTGCATGCGGCATATGAGGATTCTGAACGTAATCTGGTCAACCACGTTGTCTGCTATATCGATCTTGATCAGTTCAAGCTGGTTAACGACACCTGCGGACATTCGGCGGGTGACCGACTGTTAAAGCAGGTGTCCAAGCTGTTGCAGCTTCAGATACGCAAGCAGGATGTGTTGGCAAGGCTCGGCGGTGATGAGTTCGGTGTGCTGCTGGTTGCGGCGGATATGGAAACGGCGGTGTCAATGGCGGAACGACTGCGAGAGGTGGTAGAGGAGTATCGTCATCACGAAAGCGGCCAGATATTCTCTGTCAGAGCCAGTATCGGTGTGGTCGAGGTTAATTCCCAAAGCGGAAGTATTGGCGAAATTATGAGTGCGGCGGACCTCGCTTGTTATGCGGCCAAGGACGCGGGTCGCAACACAGTGCATGTGTGTACCGAGGGTGACGTTGAAGTGGAGCGTCGGCAAGGTGAAATGAAGTGGTTGCCGAGGATTCAGACCGCGTTGTCGGAAGACCGGTTCCAGCTGTATATGCAGCCTATTATCCCGCTTGGTGATGATGGATATCCGTTGATGCGCGAGTTTCTATTGCGATTGATTGATCTCGATGGCAGCGTTATTGGCCCGGGTCCATTCATCCCGGCTGCGGAGCGTTATGGCTTGATGAAAGACCTTGATCGTTGGGTGATTCACACCGCATTCAAGATTATAGCGCAGCGAGCGGACGCGGCGGATGAGGGTGATACTGAGTCGGTGTATACCATCAATCTGTCTGGTCAGTCGATGAGTGATGCGGGCGCTGCGGCCTATATTAGTGATCAACTGGCAACCTCAGGTGCAAATCCAGCGCAGATCTGCTTTGAGATAACCGAGACAGCAGCGATATCGGATATAAGTGAAGCTGCGGCCTTGATCGATCAGGTTCGTAACGAAGGTTGCAAGTTTGCATTGGACGATTTCGGCTCGGGTCTTTCGTCCTTTGGTTACCTTAAACATTTGCCTGTCGACTTTATCAAAATCGATGGCCAGTTTGTGAAAGATATGGTGGATGATCGTGTTGATCGCGCGATGGTGTGGGCGATTCAGGATGTGGGTGAAGCGTTGGGAATCACCACGATTGCCGAATTTGTTGAGAATGAAGAAACATTAGAGATGCTCAAGCTAATGGGTATTCATTATGCACAGGGCTTTCATATCGCCCGACCCGAACCGGTGTTACTACATGCAAAAGTATCGACAGATTCTGCGTCAGCGCAGCAGTAACGGCACGGACGTCGTCAGTAACAAGATCGATATGAGCATTTTGAACGCCTCGGGACGAATGTCTGCATGCACCCGGCTTCCCAGAAACAGTCCGACTGCGGCGAATGGAAGCAGTAGCGATAGCAGGCTCAAGGTATCGGCTTGATAGAGTCCGGTCGCTGCGAACCCACCAATACGCAGGCCGCCATCAATGACAAACAGGGCTGCGAAGGTGGAACGAAACGCAGTCTTGTCCAAGCCTCTTAACATAAGATAAGTGACATAAAACGGCCCGCCCGTCGCGAACAAGGTGCCGGTCAGTCCGCCGAAAACTCCTGCCGGTGCGGCATACCAGTGTGATCCTGAACGTGATGGTTGCGGCAGTAGCTGATAGATCGAATAGGCGATAATAAAGACGCCGAGACCGCGTAACAGGAAACGGGTATCAACGTCTTGCAACAAGTACAAGGCGATGGCGATCCCGGCGACGCTGAACGGCAGCAGGCGAGCAATCTCATCCCAGTGAATGGATTGCCGTTTATGGATGCCTTGTGCCAGTGATCCAAGAAAATCGAGCGCGATCACCGAGGGTACGACAATCTCAATCGGTAGGCTCAGACATAGCACGGGCACCGCGATGAGCGCGGAGCCGAAGCCGGTAAGGCCGCGCACAAAGTACGCAGAAAGGATCACCGGCGCGGCGAGCGCAAGCTCCAAATAGCCCATCAAAGGGATCCGTTAACCGATGGTCAGCGGGGTATCAGGGGTGGTGAAACTTCGTGCGTACGTCGGTATTTCGAGTAATGGATCGTGTCCACTGTATCTACCCTCCAGGCTTGTTGCCCAGTTATTGTTGTGACATCGCAGTGTATGAACACGGTTGCGATGTTCCAGGGTGGTCCCTAGTTTATTTATTGTATGCGTTAATAATAGACCAATATGCTCAAGGATTGATACCTATGCGATCCAGTCGCAGGCGTTCGCGGTCATCAAACAGGCGCCGGGATGCCAGCCACACGGCGGTGACAGAACCGAAGCCACTGCCAGCGGCGATCAGAAACAGAATCAGGATCTGGTATTTCGCCGCCTCCATTGGCGGGCTTCCGCCAAGGATTTGCCCCGTCATCATACCGGGCAGGCTGACAATACCCGCGGTTGTCATCGCGTTGATGATGGGGATCAATCCGCTGCGCAGGCTGTCACGACGCAAGGTGGTAATGGCATGATGCCAGCGATGACCGAGTGCGAGTTGCGCCTCAATCTCACGATATTGTGTCGCCACACCGTGGGTAAGGCGATCGAGGCTGATGGCGATGCCATTCATGGTGTTGCCCAACAGCATGCCCAATAGCGGAATCAGATATTGTGGTGTGTACCATGGCTCGACCTGAATCATGGTGGTCAGGGCGATCAATGCAATGGAAAAAGACGACACGAACATCGACAGCGTGCCCATACCAAAACCCCACGTACCCCGAAAACGATGCTGTTGTCGTGCCAACACTTCGTATCCGGCAACGCCGAGCATGATAATACTCATCAGGATCATCCAGGCTGGATGCAAGCCATCAAATAAGGTACGAAGTACGAGTCCCAGCAACAGCAATTGCACAGTGGCACGACTGGCGGCGATCAGCAGGGTTGCGGCAATCCCAAGCTTTAATGATCGTGACATTAGTGCCAACAAAACCACCAGTAATGCGGCCAGTGATAAATCGACTGGCGATAGCGGCACGACGTTCATGTAATAAACCGGCCTTGGTGTAGTTGACGGGTTTGTTGGCAGCAGCGCGCGAGTTGATCGCGGTCGTGACTGACCCACAACGCGGTGGCGCCATGGCTGTTTAAATAGGTCGCCACAAGCTTTTCTACACGGTCTCTATTGACCGAATCGAGATTGGCGCTAGGTTCGTCGAGTAATAACACCTGCGGTTGGGTTTGTAAGCCGCGCAGCAGTGCCAGACGTTGGCGTTCCCCACTGGATAGACGATGTACTCGCCAATTCAATACGTCATTGTCGAAACCAAGCGTATTCAGGTCATGCGCGTTTGATGCGGTGAAGTGCTCGCCAACCGTATCTGCCCACCAAAAACTTTCGGATGCGAAGTAGGCAATGTGTTGCCGCCATTGATTGGGTGGGACATCGGAGCAGTCTTGATTGTCCAGTGTTAGTTTGCCACCGTGTTCATCGAGATCCGCGATGGCACGCAGCAACAGACTTTTACCGGCCCCCGATTCGCCATGCAGGCCGGTAGAGCCACCAGCGCCGAGCTGTAAATCAATGGGACCAAAGTGATGGTAGGTGAATCCGGTCAGGGTCAGCAGTGTACTCACACCATGCGCTCATAGATCAGGTCCCATACACCGTGGCCCAACTTGATCCCGCGACGTTCAAACTTGGTTTCCGGGCGACCCCCGCGGCTGTCTGAATAGCAGCCGTTACCCGAGCGGTTGCGAAACAGGGCGCAGGCATCCAATTGCTCCAGCATATTGTTGGCATAATCTTCCCAGTCGGTCGCCATATGCAGCAGGCCATCCGGTTTGAGTACGCGATGCACCTGTTGAATGAAGCTGTCGCGCACAATGCGACGTTTGTGATGACGTTTTTTGGGCCACGGATCAGGAAATAACAGCATGACGCGATCAAAGCTGGCATCGCCAATGTTGTGGGCCATGATCTCCATCGCATCTGCGTTGATGATACGCACGTTTGATACCCGGTGATCTGCAAGCCCATGCAGGAGTTTGCCGACGCCTGGCCGATGAACTTCGATACCCACAAAATCGTCATCCGGGTCTGACTGTGCCATGTGCAACAACGTATCGCCATTACCGAATCCAATCTCGAGCGTGCGCGGCGCATCACGTCCGAACAGCTGCGCGAAATCGAAATGGACATCAGTCGGTGACACGCCGAAGGTAGACCAGTGTTCCGACAGGGCGCGCTCTTGTCCGGGGGTGAGTCGACCTTCGCGGCGCACGAAGCTGCGAATAGGGCGGAACAGTTGTGCTGACATGATGGGTTTAGAAGAAAGTTCCGTCGATGGGTGACGACGCGGATGCGTAACGCTTTTTCGGCATACGTCCAGCAAGAAATGCCTCTCGTCCCGCTTCAATGCCCTTCTTCATCGCCGACGCCATCAGCACGGGGTCGCTGGCAGCGGCAATGGCGGTGTTCATCAGTACGCCGTCACATCCAAGTTCCATCGCAATGGCGGCATCGGATGCGGTGCCAACACCGGCATCAACCAGAATCGGTACCTGTGAATTTTCGATAATGGACAGGATGTTGTACGGGTTGCGAATACCAAGACCGGAACCAATCGGTGCGGCCAGTGGCATCACCGCAATACAGCCAATCTCCTCCAGACGTTTTGCGGTGATCGGATCGTCGTTGCTATACACCATCACATCAAAGCCATCATTAACCAACGTCTTTGCCGCCGACAGGGTGGCGACAATATCGGGAAACAAGGTTTTCTCATCCCCCAGCACCTCAAGCTTGACCAGTGTGTGTCCATCGAGAAGTTCACGGGCGAGGCGGCAGGTACGAACTGCGTCCTCAGCGGTGTAGCAGCCAGCTGTATTGGGCAGCAAGGTATAACGATCGGGCGGAATAACACTGAGCAGATTGGGTTCATCCGGATTCTGGCCGATGTTGGTGCGACGTAAGGCTACGGTGACGATCTCGGCACCGCTGGCCTCGATGGCCTCGCGCGTTTGTTCTAGGTCGCGATATTTGCCCGTGCCAACAAGAAGTCGAGAGCGATAGCGCTTGCCGGCGATAACCAGTTCGTCGTGGTTGGACTCCAATGGTGTGGTGATGACTGAGCTCATAATATAGTGTGTCTGATTCGTGGGTGGATTAGCCGCCGCCGATGGCCCGCACAATTTCGACCTGATCGCCCGGTTGCAAAATATGTGAGCCTAACTCGCTGCGTAGAACGATCTCGCGATTGATCTCGACTGCGATGCGTTGATCCCCTAGCTGTAGCTGGGAGACCAATGCGGCAGCACTGCAACCATTGGATATAGCATGTTTTTCGCCATTAACCACGATTTTCACAGGGATTTTAACTCACGCCAGCTAAACTAATCTAATTCTACACCAGACTTCGCCGTTAACCAGCCAATGAGCGTAATTTCGGGCTTTCGCAGGCCCGGCGGATCCCGACTATGGCCGAATGGTCTAAAGACCTAATCGAACCGACCGCGATGATTGCGGTACCGAGGGTCTTTGAACGCGTATTCGGCCGCATTCAGAATCAGTTGCGCGATAAAAAACCGATAGGGCGACATCTATTCCATTTCGCGGTCGATGTGGGTTGGCAGTGTCGGTGTGGCGATGCCCGGCATGCAGGTCTGCAGTGCAGACAATCAGGAATTGGTCGCGAAGACGCCGACCATGAAGGTGAAGCGCGCCAAGGTATTGAGTCGATATAGTGCGGAGATAGAGGTGTTATATGGCTCAGAATAGATCGACGTCTTTTGTCTTTTCGGCGATATCAATCACACCCTTGTCCAACAGGTCCTCATAAACATTGACCCGGTTGCGACCGGTGTTTTTACTGAAGTACAACGCCTTGTCTGCCTGATCCATGGTTTCGGAAAAGTAAACATCGTGTTGCAGTTCCGTGATTCCAATGCTGATGGTTTTTTGGCCAACTTGTGGAAACTGATAGTCTTCGACGCGCTTGCGAAATCGATCGAGCACCATGGCGGCCACATCAAGGCTCGTATCATGCAGCACTAGGAGAAATTCCTCGCCGCCATAGCGAAAGATCAAATCATTGTGGCGAAAGGAATCGCGCATTAAGCGCGCGAACAACAGCAATACCTCGTCGCCATATAGATGACCAAAGTTGTCATTCACCTGTTTGAAATGATCGATATCCAGCAACGCCAGGCAGCAGGGCGTTGCATCGCTGGCGCGCCGTTCATGGTCGCTAGGCTCAAAGCGTTTGGCAAAGTTATCCAGCGCCTGACGATTGAGTAATCCGGTGAGTGCATCATGCTCGTTCTGGTCAAGCATGAAGGCCTGATTGCCGAAAATGCGGATCAGCGGTTTAACCAGATCAAAGTGATCCTCGGGTATGGTGTCGCCTTCGCATAGGAGATAGCCCCACGGTGTGCCGCCACGCAGAACCGGGAATATCTTGCGGGATTGGCCGTTGGCCAAGGTCATGAAAGCTATCTCGCCAGACTCCCTGCACGCAGATAGTCCATCGAAATCGCTTTCTGGCAAAAGATTACAGTTTGAGGAAGTTTGGTCATCGGCAACGGTTGTTACCTCGAGTTCATTGTTGGGATTAAGGCGAAACAACGATACCGATTGTTTCGGTAGCAGAGCCTCGAGAACATCGATTAGACCCGATGACAGTGTCTGTTCATCCTCTGCTTGAGTGAGTTGGATGATGGATTCCAACGGACAGGTGGTTTGCACGTGCAATGTTCCCCGGGGTGACTAGTGCCGGTCAGGGCCATTTGCCTCGCCGGTCAGCCTTGTTGCGTTATTATCGGTCAATTATGGCACAAACATTAGATGTTGGTGGTAGGCGGTCACCCGAGCCAAAAACTCATCTCGTGCGGCAGGGTCTGCCAGCATCCCCTCGTCGATAACAGGCAGTTGTGGATGAGCCTTCATGATCTCATCGGAATAGGCACCGACGCCGAGTTGGTTCAGCAAAGCCCCGCTGGGCGCGTGGAGTTTAACTGAACCAATGCCGCAGCTGGGTGATCGGGCCTTGAATATGTAACCACTCAACGAATCTAGTTGCGTGGCCACCTGCTGCCCATACTGCTGTAGCGGCTTGGTCACATCAAGGTTTGGGTCGTGTACCCCGAGCACGCGGATGCCGCCATCGGTCGAGACCAGTTGAATCGGGTCGCGTGGCACGCCAAGGCCAATCGCCACCTCAGGGCAATAGGCTACAAACTCAAAGCGCCCGCGCAGTTCTTCGTTGATGTAGTGGTCGTATCGGTGCCCGCCGTCGAAACGCACGAGTTGCCCAAGCAGGCAGCTACTGATTCCGATCTTGATGGTATCCAAGCGGGCCAAATTCAACCGTCCAAACGAAAAACGCCGAGGTCATTATAACCTCGGCGCCGTCCGTGTTGCTAAGTCAGATCGGGAAATTCTATCTTCCGAATCTACCGCCGCTACCACCGCTACCACCGCCAAACCCAAATGCGGAGAACCCACCAAACCCGCTGGTGTCATCAGGGTTGTCACAGAAGCCGAAGTATCCGCAATCATTACCGTCTGCGGCGGGAGCGCCCGGGCCAACGCCATCAATCGGCTGGATAAACTCCGTTGCAGGCCACATGGGTGTATTGCTGATGTCAGTCATTGAGACACGGCTCCCGTTAAACGTGTCTTTACCTAGCATGTAAACAAACAAGTCTAGGGTTGTCGCTTCCTGACCCAGGAACGGTGCGGTGTAGGGCTGTACGTTCTCAAAGCCGGGATAAGCACACAGTGTATCGGCGTCATCAATTGGTAAGCGCAGACAACCGGCGATAGTGATGCTATCGGTCAAGCCAACCGGGGCGTTGGTGTCGCTGTAAGTCAGTGACTTGATACGCTGGCCATCACCTGCGGCCAAATCAATGGTCATATCAAGGCCTGAGAAACCAAAATTCCAGCCACCCAAGTGATTGAATGCCTCGGATGAGAAGGTTCGTTTCATCGCGTTCTCAATAATGCCGCGAAGATGTTGCCCATTGGTTTCACCTGTTGAAATGCCGTACAGCATAGGGAAGAAACGAAAGGCATCTTCCATCGTGACTTCGCCGGTGGCAAAGGTGGCATCTTCAAATTCGTAACCTGTACCGGCCACCGCATTTGCCATGCGGAAACCGGGAGTGAAGGCGACATCGGTGCCGGTTTCGCGGCGCAGCGCATCGGTCAACGCGTTATTGAAGGTGCTTTCAAAGGCATTCTTGCGATCAATTATGGTGTCGGTGTGACCGATGACCGTATCCAGAGGCATGTTTAGTGTCTGGATGAAGAACGGTGGGGGTGCGATCAGTGCAACGTCATCTGCAAAGAACTGGGCACGTTCAGCATTGACCAGTGCCAGCATCTCAGGGTCTTCGGCGACGCTGTCATCAACATCAAGTAGTGTCCAGTTGAGCGCGGTGACGGATGAGCCGCGACGTGTTTTGTCGACGGTGATGTCCATGCGGCCCAGATAGCCGTCGTTGCCTGCCTCGACCACCAACGCCCCGCTAGCGGAATTGAGCGGTGTAAAGGTCGCTTCGTGGGTGTGTGCGGCGAAAAACACATCAATGCCGGAATCAACTGCATCGGCGAGATCTTTTGTCTTGTGAATGCCGAGCTCACTCATGACCACGACAATGTCTGCGCCTTGGTCTCTCAAGTCAGCGGCATGTTTGTTGACCAGAGCCGTGTGCTCGGTAATGCCGTGGGCGAATTTAAACCCCTGTGCCAACATGTCGTGCATATCGGCAACGATGTCAGAGGTAAGACCAATGAAGCCGACCTTGATGCCATCAATGTCCATCATGTGCGTTGCGGGCAGAAAATCCTCAGGGAACAACAGATCCAGTATGTCCGCCATGTTGGCGCCAAGGTTGACGTAGTTAGGGCGTTTAATTTCAATATTGGAGGCCATAAAAGGCACGATGACCGTGTCGGTGCCGATGCCGGTAAATTGAGTGGTGTCAATTTGACCGAAACGCGCGCGAAACATGGCGGGTGAGTAATAGTAATCCCAGTTACCGGGGACGCCCACATCAATGCCTAAAGCGTTCAGCGGACCGGCAATCGCGTTACCAATGGTAAAGAAGGCCTCAGCGCCACCATGGAAGGTATCACCGATATTCATCAGCGCGCTGTTGGGGTTGTCGGCGCGAATCTGTTTGACCAGCGTGGCGATGCGAGTGAGTCCGCCGCGGCTGGCAAGGGTTGTTCCGCCGTTGCCATCGGCGACCATATCCAGATGCGGCACCAAGTGCGCGTGGAGGTCATTTAACTCGATCAGGGTGATGGTGGTTGTTTTTGCGAATGCTGCGCTAGGGACTAACAGAGCTGCAGCGACTAGGGTTGTTATAATATTTAACGGTTTCATTCTTGCTTTCCTCAAACTGCCGGGTCAGGTGTCTAACCTCGGTGTAACTGGAGTAACTCAAACTAAACGATGAGCCATTTTTGGTAACGCCTTTGATAATAGAGGCTTATGCCTATATTGACACTGGGCAAGTTACTATTTTTTAAGGAGATTTTTCATGAACGGAAGGTTATATAAACGGCCAACAACCGGCGGAGGTGCATAGACGTTGGTCTATCAATAAATGATCCAGGCCCCCAAGTCGAGCAGATTAAAAAGGGCTTGAGCGTTCGTTATCGTTGCGACCAGCACTAAGCCACGTCCACCACTGCGTCGAGTGGTGACACCCACCCATACAGTTCTGTAAACTGTTGGTAGCGCTGAATATTGCGGGTGTAGTTTAATGGTAGAACTGGAGCTTCCCAAGCTTCAAACGTGGGTTCGATTCCCATCACCCGCTCCATACTTTAGCCATTTGTCTAGCAAGGAAACATCTGATGCCTAAGTTGATCAGGATTCTATTGGGAATTGTGGCGGTTGTTGTCGGTGCGATGGCGGCGATACTGCTGTTTGTCGACCCAAATGATTATAAAGATGAAATCATTCAGGAGGTTAACAACGCAACCGGTCGAACCTTGGTGATCAACGGTAGCATGGGTCTGTCGGTATTTCCGTGGGTCGCGCTGGAAGTGAATGATGTCTCCCTCAGCAATGCCGAGGGTTTTGGCGAGCAGGCATTTGTTGCGATTGACCGCGCGGAAGTCCGGGTCAAATTATTGCCCTTGTTGGCCAGCCAGATTGAGGTTGGCACGGTTGTGTTGCATGGCATGAAACTGGATTTGGCGCGCAATGCCCACGGCATCAGCAATTGGGATGATCTTGCCGGTGGAGGCGAGGGCGCGACTGAGTCAACGGGGGGTCCATCACAACCACCTGCGATAGCGGCATTGGTCATCGGCGGGCTTGATGTGCGCGATGCCTCGGTGCGCTGGTCAGATTCAGGGGCAGGCCAGATAATCCAGTTCAGCGAGTTCAACTTGACTACCGATGCGATTACGCTGGATCAAGCGGTGTCGTTTGAACTGGGGGTGAAGCTATCGAGTACGGCGCCGCCGCTGGATGGCATTGTTGGGTTATCGGGTGAGGTTGTTGTTGATGCCAGTCTGCAGGAACTGACGCTGGACGGGTTGGCGTTAGCAGTGAACGGGTTCACGGTGCGATCAAATCTTGAGGTATCGAACTTGACGGCGGGGCCAGTGATCCGTGGTGATGTGAGTATTCCTGATTTCAGTGTCAAGGAGCTACTCAAGTCTCTGGGCCAAGCGGTGCCGGAGACCGCGGATCCTGCGGCGCTGAGCAGAGTTGGGTTACAGGCGACGCTGGCGGCAACCGGCAGCAGTGTTCGTCTGAGTGATCTCATCTTGAAACTGGATGACACAACATTGCAGGGCTATTTAGAGGTGAGTGATTTTGCGACCGCCGCAACCCGCTTCAGCCTCGGTGTGGATGAGATCGATGTCGACCGCTATCTCCCCCCGGCGAGCGAACAACCGCCGGCAGCAAGTCCTGCTGAGGCCGCGGCAGGTGTTGTCCTGTTACCGGTTGAATTGATTCGCGGCTTGCGGATCAACGGTGATCTGGAGATCGGCAAACTCAAGGTCTCCGGTATGCGGGCAGCGGGTGTCAAGGTTGCGGTTGTGGCCAAGGAGGGCTGGGTCAAAATCACCCAATCCATTGACACCCTGTATGGTGGTACCTATAACGCGGAGGTGGTGGTCAACGCGAAAGGAAAAACTCCGGTGCTTAAGTTAAACGAGTCGCTGTCGGGTGTGCAGATTGGCCCGCTATTGATCGATGCGGCGGCTAAAGATGTCATAGAGGGCCTTGCGGATATCAATGCCAACCTGACGGCCAAGGGTAACCAGATAGACGCACTAAAGAAAACACTGGGCGGCACACTGGACTTTACGTTTCGCGATGGTGCGTTGAAAGGCATCAATGTGGCCAAGTTGATTCGCTATGCCGAGGCCCGTCTGGCGGGCAAGCCCGTCGCCATTGTTAGCGAGCCGAATCAGACCGATTTTGCGGAGATGAGTGGTACCGCGAATATCGAGAACGGTGTGCTGACGAACGATGATTTTTTAGCCAAGTCACCGTTGCTTCGTATCAGCGGTAAAGGTACGGCGGATATTGCTAAGGAGACACTTGACTATAACGTCAGAACCAACGTGGTGGGTACCATGACCGGCCAAGATGGCAAGACGCTGGACAAATTACATGGCATTGTTATTCCACTGCGGATTAAAGGGCCCTTTAGCGACCCGTCGGTCAAGGTGGATCTCAAGCAGGCGCTGACCAAGGCGCAGAAGCAGAAGCTGGAAGAGAAAACCGATGAACTCAAGGGCAAGCTGAAACGCAAATTTGGCGACAAGCTGAAAAACCTTTTCTAGTGCAGGAGGATCGTTTCAGCGCACGCGTATTGCAATGGTTTGCGAGCAATGGACGCACGGATCTGCCTTGGCAAGTCAATCCGGACCCCTATCGTGTTTGGGTTTCAGAGATCATGTTGCAGCAGACTCAGGTCGCCACGGTCATTCCATACTATGAGCGGTTTATGCAACGCTACCCCACGCTGGTGACGTTGGCGGATGCCCCGATTGATGCGGTGCTGCACCTCTGGTCGGGACTTGGGTACTATGCGCGCGCACGCAATTTGCACCGCGCCGCGATTGAGATTCGTGGTCAGTATCAGGGTTGCTTCCCGCAGGATTTCGATACGGTCGTGAGTTTGCCGGGTATCGGCCGCTCAACGGCCGGTGCGATTCTTACTTTGGCGCTGGATCAGCGTCATGCAATTCTTGACGGCAATGTGAAGCGCGTGTTGTGTCGCTACCACGCGGTTGCGGGCTGGCCAGGTCAGGCCAGCGTGCACAAAACACTATGGGCATTGGCGGAGTCGCATCTGCCCGACCAGGATTGCAGTGGCTATACGCAGGCGATGATGGATCTCGGCGCGACCCTGTGTACGCGCAGCAAACCCGATTGCCCACGTTGCCCGCTGTCGGACTCATGCGAGGCGGCGGCTATGGGTCGCATGGAGGATTTCCCGGAAAAGAAGCCGAAGAAGGATAAACCCGTACGCGATACGATATTTTTGTTGGTTACTCGCCCCAATGGGGATGTGATGCTACAGAGACGCCCTGCGCAAGGGATCTGGGGTGGCCTGTGGGGTTTCCCCGAACTCAACGCCGATCAGGATCCAGCCAACTGGTGCGTGGAACAATTAGGTAGTTGCGTGGCATCGACGGATATCTGGAATCCACTGCGGCATACCTTCAGCCATTTCCATCTGGATATTACGCCAACGGTGGTGCGTCTTTCATCTGACCCGTGCAGGGTATGTGATGGACGGGATACGTTTTGGGTGAATGCGGAAGAACCGGTAGAGTTAGGGCTTTCTGCCCCCGTGCGGCATTTGCTTGACCAGTTACACGCGCTTAGTTGACCCGTTCGCGCTCGTATTTTTTCAGCAAGATACCTTCATCATCACAGCAGTTTGCGCTGCATTTCTTGATTTCATTCAGGGTGTCGGCATCGCCTTCCAGATAGGCATCGAGTGGCAAATTAGTGGTCGCGCAGTCACACCCCTTGTCATCGTAGACGTAGACGTTTTCCAGCCCCGCAGCGATCGCAACCTCGTGCCCTGCCCACAGTGACTCGCTTGGCGTTGCCGGTACATCCATGAGTTTGTAGGCAGGAAAGAAGCGCGTGATGTGCCAGGGGCTGTCGGTTCCCAGATGGGCGGCAATCCATTCCGCGATTTGTCGGAGTTCTTGGGGGTCATCATTCTTGCCGGGTATTACATTCGTGCGTGTCTCAACATGGATGCCGAGTTGATGAGCCTTCTCGATGCTCGCAAGCACTTGCTCGACCCGGGCCGGTCGACAGATTTCCTGATAGAAGTCATCGCGAAAGCTCTTGATGTCCGAGCACAATACATCAAGATGGGGTGCCATCAGTTCAAGCGCCTCGTCAGTGACAAAGCTGTTGGAGACATACACCGTATACAAGCCCGCCTCATGGGCTTTTTTAGATACGTCGAGTACATACTCGAGCCACACGGCCGGTTCAGAGTAGGTGAATGCGATGCCATCGACCTTGTGCCGCAGTGCGGCCTCGACTAATTTTTCAGGCGATACCCATGCCGACGTTGACTCGCCTCGCGCGAGCTCATCCAGCGCCTCGACTCCCCACGAAATCTCGAGGTTGTGGCAGCCGCCACAACGAAAACTGCAGCCGTAGCTGCCGACCGACATCACCGTAGTACCGGGGCGAAAGTGTTTCACGGGCTTGTCTTCAATGGGACCGATATCAATCGCGGAAAGTATCCCGTACGACAGGTTGTACAGGGTGCCGTTACGGTTGACATGGGCCTGACAAAAGCCCCTTTGACCATGGTGGAGCTGGCAGTGCCACAGACACAGGTTACAGCGAACCTTGTCGCCACTAACTGGTTCTTGTAGTCGGGTTGCGACCAACTGATAGGAAGTTGACTCGGAGTTATCGTTATTCATTACAGACCTCGAAATATATACCGACACCCTATCCGAAGTTGGTGTCGGCCTACAACCCTGAGTAAAATAGGGGGAATCCGTAGAAAACTTGACGCACAGCCCCGGTGCCGCTTAAATACGCCCTTCCTGCCGAATACATGGCCAGATAGCTCAGTCGGTAGAGCAGGGGACTGAAAATCCCCGTGTCGCTGGTTCGATTCCAGCTCTGGCCACCATTATTTCCTGATTTCTGCTTATCCACGATGCAGTAGATCAAGTTCTCAACTATCTTGAGCCACATCCGCGCATAAAAAAACCGGCGCCCATTTCTGGGTGCCGGTCCTATTTCAACGTAATCAGATAATGATTAGATGAGTGGTTCGACAGAAACGTCGAAGGTACCTGCTGTTGGGCCGGTGAATACCTCGACACCGTTGACGTCAAAGTAACGTACAGAGGTGATAGACGGTACACCTACTACGCTGTGCGCGGCCTTCTTGAACGTGACCTGAAAGCGGGCTTCGTAACCTTCCAGACCACCGGTTGGGCTTAGTAGAACGACTTTATAGGTTCTACCGTCTGGATCCAGACTCCACAATGAATTACTTGCTGATCCGGTCAGGATGTTCAGATCTTCCACTTTCAAGCGACACTTGGGTGGTGTCATGCTGGCCCCGATGCTGGATTCAAGGTCCAGTATGATCTCGATTGCGCCATAAGGGCCGGTATCGGTCAAATCAGTAGGTCGTACGAAAACCGTGGTCTTTGCCTCGAGTGCCGTCAGGTCGCCTGGATCAGTGCTATTGGGATCGCCGCCATTGATGTAGTCCAGCGTTGCGGATGAGCCAGTCCCGGCAATGATCTCAAGGCTGATAGGCGAATCGTTAATATGCGCAACTAGCGGCGCATAAGTAGCGGTTGATGTGATGTTCAAAACGCCCTGTCCGATAGCCAGACCACTTGAGGGAAGGTCCAACGCGAGGATGGTGATCCATGGTTCGTGGAAGCTACTGGCGATCAGCACACTGGTCTGCGAACCATCCCAAGCCCTGCTGGCTGTATCGGGATACAGCTTGAAGATGCCGCGCATATTGGCGGTCAGGTCATGCGAAGCAGAGGCAAAGTCAACAAACTCGACCGTGGTGTTGTTGCGGTTCATGCCGTCGGCAGAACCAACTGCTAAAGCGATGGTATCGCCTTGGCGGGCAACCACCGGAAAGGTATTGACGGCGGTACAGCCCGCAAAAACAGCGCTGACCAATCCGGCGGTCAGAAGCTTCGCAATCCGTGGAAACTGTGTAAGGTATGAGTTCATGTCTGTATCTCCTAACAACTCTGTTTCTAAAGTATAAGGGTTATTATCTAGCAATATCGACTTTCTGTTATGCAAGAAGTAGGCCGACATTGTTTTATTCTTATTATTCATGGAGTTGCGGTTATTCGTATTATCCGAAGTATGTATTGTGTAAAATATTCTGACAGCGCGGGTGTTGTTCGCCCAGTCGGCGACAATCGGAATCCTTTTGTCTCTAGTCTCGAAGGCCCCACCAAATGATAACAATTGGCACCCCCGGTTCCCCCGTTGCAACCCGGATTCTATTGTTGGGCGGTGGCGAACTGGGAAAAGAAGTCGTGATCGAACTACAGCGCCTCGGCGTTGAGGTGATTGTCGTCGACCGCTACGCCAATGCGCCCGCGATGCAGGTCGCCCATCGCAGCCACGTGATATCGATGTTGGACGGCGCGGCGCTACGCGAGGTTATCGAGCAGGAACACCCCGACTATATCGTGCCCGAAATCGAGGCCATTGCCACCGACACGCTGGTCGAACTGGAGGCCGAGGGTTATACCGTTATTCCGACCGCACGGGCCGCGCGTTTGACCATGAATCGCGAGGGGATTCGCCGTCTGGCGGCCGAGGAGCTGGGACTCACGACATCGCCCTATCGATTTGCTCAAGACCGCGCGGAATTCGACGCGGCTGTGGCCGAGGTTGGGTTGCCCTGTGTGGTGAAGCCGATCATGAGCTCATCGGGTAAGGGGCAGAGTACGTTACGCTCAGAGGCCGACGTGAATGATGCGTGGCATTACGCGCAGCAAGGCGGGCGCAGCGGTGCGGGCAAGGTCATCGTGGAGGGCTTCGTCGAATTCGATTATGAGATTACCCAGTTGACGGTTCGTCACTCGGCGGGCACCAGTTTTTGTGCGCCGATTGGTCACGTGCAAGTCGAGGGTGATTACCGACAGTCCTGGCAGCCGCAGGCAATGAGCGCAGAGGCTCTGGAAAAAGCGCAGGCGATTGCGTTGCAGATAACCAACGCACTGGGTGGTCGGGGTATATTTGGTGTCGAGCTGTTTATCAAAGGTAATGAAGTGATATTCAGCGAGGTATCGCCACGCCCCCATGATACTGGCATGGTGACGATGATCTCACAGGACCTGTCACAGTTTGCGTTGCATGCGCGAGCGATTCTCGGGTTACCGATTCCCGCTATTCGTCAGTTCGGTCCATCGGCTTCTAGTGTGGTGTTGGTCGAGGGAGAGTCGTCGCAGGTAAATTTTGGCGGGTTGGAGCAGGCGCTGGCGGCGCCGGATACCCAGCTACGCTTGTTCGGTAAACCGGAGGTGTCGGGTCGCAGGCGGATGGGCGTGGCGTTGGCGCGTGCGGACGATATTGAGTCTGCGATCAAGGCCGCCTGTGCGGTGTCGGCGGCGGTGGAAGTGCAGCTGCTGTAGCGTTGCTCAGCGAGGGATGCAAACGATAGCGTCAGCATTAACAATGGGATAAGCCGTCGTGACAGGCACGGTGTGTATGGGGTGAATTGACTGGTTTTGCTATAGGGTTAACTCGAACAGTTCTTATACGATGTGGATTAGTAGACTAGCATTAGTCGCATGGTTCCTTAAGGTTTGACTGGTAACGCCGACCTAAATTCAATTGAGCGTCTGGAGATAGACCCGATGGACATGATCGAAAAAGCGATGCAGCGCCACAAAGGCGAGTCGCAGACCGTCAAGGCGCCGGAGCACAGGTCGGAAGGTGTGACCATGCACACGCCTGGAAGCTTGCCCGAAGACTTTCCGGCTTCACCTGAACCCAGTCCAGAGCCAGTGCTGGAACAACCCCCGGTTGAGCTGGTTTGCGAGCCTGAGAAAGCCGAGCTTAGGGCGGAGTCTTCATTGTCACACCAAACGCAAGACGAACAGGCCTCGGGTCGTACTCGTGGGTGGTGGGTGCTGTTATTGCCCGTGGTGGTGGCGGTGGTTCTTTGGTCGGTGAACGAGAATGGACCGCCGACTGTTCCTGCACCCGAGATAGCGCCAATCGAGCACGACGTTATGGCGCCGGTGACTGAGGCTGAGACTGAGACAGAGTCACAATCAGAGTTGATTCCAATAAAGAATGTTGAATCGCCACCCATAGCGATCGTTGTGCCCGAACGTATCGATGATGTTGGGATAGCTGTAATTGGAGTAGAGGCCGAAATTGAAGGTGGTTTGACAGAGATGCTGGAGGCGACACCGCTGGAGGCCGAGGTAGACGTGTATGAATCAACTGCGGCAGATGACTTGCGTCGCGATGTTGAGGCTGCCGTAGGATCCTTGCGGGATAATCGTGAGCCCACGCCTGAGCCAAACAAGATGTATCGAGTCAAGGACGGCGACTCTCTATCCGGCATCGCCTATGATGTGTACGGCGACCATCGTTCATTCGACCGGATCTATGACGCCAACCGCAATGTTATTGCTAACCCGGATGAGTTGCTGCCGGGGCAGGAACTCATTATTCCGCAGTGAGGCCCCTCCCTAGGCACATCGACACGTATGGCGCGTGGGGCTAGATTCCGTAGGCTCGGCGCAGCATGGAAATGGGGTGCTCGGGTTCCCGCCCATCGAGGGCGTTACCGATATGGTGACCGGCTATCGCGCAGTCGCTACCAAAACAATCCACTTCTTTTTGTTTTATGCGGTTCGCGACCGGGCGCACAATCTTCATTGATGCCTCATGGCATTCAGTCTTAACCGCGTAAGTCCCATCGTGGCCAGAGCAACGTTCAATCACATCAACAGTTGTATTCGGCACAAGTTCCAATGCATCCCGGGTTCGCAAGCCGATGCGCTGGACACGTTGATGGCAGGCAACATGGTACGACACGTTGCCGAGTGACTGGCTGAAGTCGGTTTTTAGTAGTCCATCCTTGTGCCGCAGCATCAGGTATTCGAATGGGTCGAATATCGCTTGCTGAACCTTGGACACATCCGGGTCGTCAGGAAACATCAGCGGTAATTCTTGGCGAAACATCAACGCGCATGACGGCACCGGGGTGATGATATCCCAGCCCTCATCCACCAGCCGGGCCAGCACGGGTATGTTGGCGTTTTTCGCGGCTTCAACGGCCTTCAGATCGCCGAGTTCAAGTTTGGGCATGCCACAACATTGCTCACGCTCGGCTATGGTGATCGGTATCCCATTGTGTTCGAACACGGCAACCAGATCTTCGCCGATGGCGGGTTCATTGTAGTTGCCATAACAGGTTGTAAACAGCGCGACCTTGCCTGACGTGCGCGCGTTGGTCACGGGGGTCAGTTTGGCCATGCCCCGTTTACCCAAGCGTTTGCGCAAGGTATTGGAATGGTAGTTCGGTAACTTGGCCTGCGGATGTATGCCCATCACGTTATTAAGCAGCTCGCGCATGGGTTTGCTGCGATTAGTCGCATTGACCAAGTTGACGACGATAGGGATACCCGCGAGCTTGCCAACCGCATCGGTATTGGTCAGGATCTTGTCACGTAACTTCACATCACCTTTGCGGAACTTGATCGCCTTGGCGCGAAGCATCAGATGAGGAAAATCCAGATTCCATTCATGCGGCGGGACATAGGGACACTTGGTTAAATAGCACAGGTCGCACATGAAACACTCATCAACGACCTTCCAGTAATTCTTTTTGTCGACGCCATCCACTTCCATGGTGGGAGACTCATCAACCAGATCAAACAAGGTAGGGAAGGCGTTGCACAGATTCACGCAACGGCGACAGCCATGGCAAATGTCATACACCCGTTCCAATTCGTCAAACAACGCGTCTTCGTTGTAGAAGTTTGGATTCTGCCAATCGATGGGATGACGAGTGGGTGCCTCAAGGCCCCCTTCTTTAACGGCTATGCTGTCGTCACCCATAGTGATTTCTCTATCGTACCTTTTTCTGTGTGGTCGAACTTAGTCGTCCAACACGTCCAGCGCCTTCTGAAAACGATTGGCGTGCGAACGCTCCGCTTTTGCCAGCGTTTCAAACCAGTCGGCGATTTCATCAAAATTCTCATCGCGAGCGTCCTTGGCCATGCCCGGATACATATCGGTGTACTCGTGAGTTTCGCCAGCGATTGCGGCCTTAAGGTTGTCGGAGGTTCCACCGATTGGTAACCCGGTGGCGGGATCGCCAACTTCTTCGAGGTACTCGAGGTGGCCATGTGCATGCCCGGTTTCACCCTCGGCAGTCGAACGAAAAACCGCGGCGACATCGTTGTAACCTTCAACGTCGGCCTTGGCGGCAAAATAAAGATAACGTCGGTTTGCCTGTGACTCCCCAGAAAACGCATCTTTTAGTGATTGTTCGGTTTTGCTGTTTTTCAGTTCCATGGTCGCACCCCTGTTTTTAGGTCGATAGTGTAGGTTCATCGAGGCTAACCCGTGAAAGGTAAGCTATGACTAGAACTATCGTGCCTAGTCGGCGATAAATCCAATTAAGAAAATAGATATGTTTGATAGTACTTTCCTATGCCTGCGCTGGCAGGGGTATTATTTAATCACCATAGAGGTGTTTGTTGAGCTACCGTTGCCGAACACTATAGATAGTGTAACCGATCGATTAATAAATAGTTTCCTGGTTGGCTCGATGAGCATCAGATGGCTTCCGCCGGGTTCCAGACGCAGCGTACCCTGCGCGGCCAAATGCAGATGCGGCAAGGCGATCATGCGGGCCATGCCATCTTGGTTGAGGCTCTGATGAATCTCTATGCGCTTGAAATCGGGGCTGGAAACCCGCATCAGACGCAACGGGATATCAGCTTGATTGCGTAGCGTGAGATACCCGGCCATCACCTTGGCGTTGGGCGGGGCTGCGCGTACCCACGCGTTTTCAACCACCACGTTAGCGGGTTCTGCCGCAACGTTGGAGGCGGCCAGCCATAGTGCCGTGCCGAACACTCGAAGTCGTTTCACAGATCGCTGATTTTGCGAAAATCGGTGGCGATTAGCTCGGCATTATGGGGGGCAGAAAATCGCGCCAACCAATGCCCTTGCGGGTTAATCAGCATAATTGCGGAGCTGTGGTCGACCGCGTAATTATTGTCGCGCGACTCGTCTTGCGGCATGAAGTAGACCGCACTTAACGAGTGGGATAGACGGTTAATGTCTTCAATTGCACCGGTCAGACCGATGAAGTCCGGATTAAAGAACGGCACAAATTCCGCCAGTGAGGCGACGCTGTCACGGTCGGGATCAACCGATAGAAAGACCACCTGTAACTTGTCGGCAGCGTCGTGTTCCTGCAGTTTTTTGTAGACGGTATTCAGTGTTGAGAGGGTGGTTGGGCAGATATCAGGGCAATTCGCATAGCCGACAAACACCATAGTCCATTTGCCCACGAGATTCTGATTACTGAAGTCACGCCGATGATGATCCATCAGTGTAAACGGCGCGACGGAGCGCGGTTGCGGAAATACCAAGGCGCTTATGTCATCACTGTGCCCGGTGGTTGGCATCATGGTCTGAGCGGCCCACAGGCCCAAGCCGGCGGACACAACGCCAATAATCAGCATCATTGCAACGACACGAAAATTGTTTTGAGCCACTAATGTCCTCCGCAGTTCCAGCATCAATGGTCGGGAATCGCCTTGACCGAACTCGAATATAAGTCTATTCTTATATTATCTTAGACGCAATAGTTCCCCGTATCCAAGGTTAATCTAATATGAAAGCATCTGTTTTGGTCGTCGCAGTGGGCCTCACCCTGATGGTGACGCAGGTGTTTGCCGGTTATTCGGGCCATCGTAATTGGTTGCGTGACGCCAATCTGGAGTATAAGGATGTGCTGGTTAGCCAAGGCCCTCATGTGTACGGGTGGGGCTATAACTATCGCGCCAACGGTCGACACTCAACCGTTCAGCTAAAGCACGACAAGACGGGGTGGATGTACAACGGCAACTATCGCAGTAGCAGTGATACCGGCACCTATCGTTGGGAAGGATTTAAATCCGCCCGCTAGCGGTGATTGCTTCTGGTTTTCGGGCGCTCCCTGCGCCATTGGTTCGTGTATATTCGGACCATGATCTTCGGCTTTACACAAACGCTTCAGACGCTACTATTCGGTAGCCTGGTTGGAATCGCGGGTGTCATGGCGACGCTGCTTCCGACCGTACTAGAGTGGGACGAGCATCTGGGTTTATCCGCACTGTTTTATCTTCGTGGAGAGATTGATGCCCCGCAAGAGGCATTGGTGGTGGCCATGGATCGCGCGTCGGCCGACGTCTTCGGTTTGCCAGACCGTACCTCCGCTTGGCCGCGCCAACTCCACGCCCAATTGCTTGATGCCCTGACCCGGCACGGTGCCAAGGTGGTGGTGTTTGATATCAACTTTGATGTCGCCAGCGATTCGGAGTCGGATGACCGGTTGGCGCAGGCGCTGACCCGCGCAGGCAACGTGGTGCTGTTTGCGCCGCTGGAAAAGGAGCATCTCGCCGTTGCGGCGGATGGCGCGCAGTTGGAACTGGAATTGCGTCGAATGAGACCACCGATTGAAAAGCTGGCCAGCGCTGCGGCTGCTATCGCCCCCTTTCCATTACCTAAAATTCCAGCACGTGTGGCCCAATTCTGGGTGGTCCACGCCGCCTCTGGCAATCAGCTCACCTTGCCCGCGCGCGCGTGGCAGTTGTTTTTGCAACATCATGAACCTGCGGCGGAACTGGCGGAATCGCACTACCTGAATTTTTATGGATATCCGCAGCGCGTCGATACGGTGTCCTATGCGCAAGTGATGGCGATGTCGCAGGGTGACCCCGCAGCGCTGACTGCGTTGGTGACTGGCAGGGCCGTATTCATTGGTTACTCGGCCGCCTATCAGTTGGATGAACAGGATGGGTTCTATACGGCTTTTTCATCCACTGGCGGTCTCGACCTGAGTGGCGTTGAAATTGCGGCGACGGCATTTCTGAACTTGTTGCACGATACGACGCTGTCTTATCCAGATCGACCCCGGCATCTCATGGGGTTACTGTTGTGGGGAATGTGCCTGTGCCTGATGATGGGCTTCGTGTCGATGCGTCGGGGCATGGTGGGCCTGTTTGTCGTGGCGCTGGCGTATGTGTATGTGGCGTATCGAGCCTTTTCGATCGATGGATACTGGATGCCGATGGTGGTGCCGCTGATGTTGCAGCTACCGCTAGCTCTGTTTGTATCATTGGCCTGGCGCTATACCTTGGTTAAACGCGAACGTGAACGTATACGGCGTGCCTTTGGTCATTACGTGCCCGCCGATGTGGTCAATCAGATTGCAGGGAATTTCGCGGGTGCGCGTGTCGAGGGCGAAAACGTATACGGGGTGTTTCTGAGCAGTGATGCGGATCGCTACACCAGCTTGTCGGAGAAACTACCATCTGATGTTCTTGCCGCATTGATGGGGCGTTACTACGAACGATTGTTTACTCCGATAAGGGCTCGCGACGGGGTGATATCGGATATCGTTGGCGATTCTATGCTGGCTTTCTGGCCTTCTCCCGAGATTCGTGTTGCGGACTATCGGCATGCGTACGAGGCCGCATTGCTGGTGGCCGATGCAGCCGGATTTTCTGATCCGATTACCGATACCATACTGACAACACGGGTTGGCTTGCATGCGGGGCCGATAACAGTGGGGAGTATCGGCGCGCTGGATCATTACGAGTATCGAGCGGTGGGGGATATCGTCAATGTTGCCAGTCGTATTCAGGGTCTGGCCAAAAAACTGGGGGTCTTCGTGGCCGCATCAGAAACCATAGCCCTACAGCTTGAGGACCAGGCGGCGCGTTATTTGGGGCGCTTCAGATTTGCCGGTAAATCAGAGTCGATGAAGATATTTGAGCTACGGGATGCCGATGCGGCGACGAACAACGACCTGTGCGAACGGTACGGTTATGCGATGGGGTTATTTGAGGCCCAAGAGTGGGCTAAGTCCGCCCCGCTGTTTGACCAGTTGTATGACGAATATGGCGACATTTCGTCGCGGTTCTTCTCGGCGCAGTGTGATCTTTTCAAACAGCAACCGCCCGTCGCAGGCTGGGAAGGCGACGTCAGTATCGATAAGTAGCTACTCGGCGGGAGGCCAGTCGCTCAGGTTAGTATGGCAGAGGACCTCTCGCATATTACCGATCAGGGTAAGCAGTTGATTGTTGCGAATGCGGTAAAAAATCCGGTTGGCATCTTTGCGTGACGTGACGATATTATTGTTGCGCAGTTGTTCCAGATGCTGGGATATATTGCTTTGCGACGTACCAATCTTGTCGACAATCTCACGCACCGACAGCTCGTCATCGCCGAGGGTACATACGATGCGCCAGCGTAACGGATGAGCCATGGCCTTTAAAGCGTTAGCGGTCAGGGTAGCGTCTTCGTCTTTTTCGTTCATTATCTCTTCCCGTTCTATTGGGTGAATCTTAATCGTTGGTACACGTTCATGCAATCAATCTTACGGGTCGCGGGTGAAACCGCTCATGTCTTTGGCGATACATAGAATGTTCTGGACCTTGTCATCTTCATCAAGGATGGCGGTGCGGGAGAACAATATCGGGATACGCCGGTCATCATGAGTGATAAAGCGCGCATCGATATTGCTCATCGCCCCAGATCTAATCAGTGCTTCCAGCCAGGCGCCCATAAAGGCTCCGGCCTGCACCTCGTCTTGTTCTTCGAAGATATCGCCAATCGACATCCCCTGCAGAGTTGCTTCATTGTACCCCAGCATACGCAGACTGGCCGGATTGGCGCCCTCGATCTTGCCGTCTGGGCTGAGCACCAGCAGCGCCTCGCCCATGTATTCAATGATATTCTCCAGCCGCTGATTGGCATCCCGTAGTTCGGCGGTTCGTTCTGCAACCTTTTCTTCAAGTACGCGATTGAGCGAGCGCTCTTTCTCAATTAATCGAAAGTAGGTGCTGATTTTATTGATCAGCTGATTGTCGTCGATCGGTTTTAATAGGTAATCGGCAGCGCCTAGCTCGTAGCCCTTGCGCTGAAATTCCTCGGTCTTGAATGCGGCGGTTAGAAATATGATCGGAATGTCCCGGGTCCGTTTGCGTATTTTTAGCATAGACGCCGCTTCGAAGCCGTCCATCTCAGGCATCTGTATATCCAGAACAATCAGGTCGATGCTTGGATCTTTGTAGGCGATCTCAATGGCCTCCGCGCCACCGTGCGCCTCCAAAACCGTGGTATCCATGTGCGTGCGTATCAGGGTTCTCAGCGTGAACAGATTGTTGTTATTGTCATCGACAATCAGCACAGTGAAATCTGGGTGGCGACTCATGTCGTGGGCTCGGTAGTGTGGCTGTTAAAAATATGGGTGATGGCAGCATGCAAGACGTTGGGGTCAACCGGCTTTGTGACAAAATCGGTAGCACCAGCGTCAGTGCATTGTACCTTGTCATCGTCTGATACGCAGGAGGTTAGAGCGATGACAGGTATGTCTTTAAGTTGTTGGTGGGCGCGAATGGCGCGAATGGTTTCTATCCCACTCATGCCCGGCAGCATGATATCCATCAACACCAATTCAATATCGGGTTCCGATGTTAGTGTATCCAGCGCCTCAGCACCATCAGCGGCAGCAAGTATGGTGAGTCCCCAGCCTCTCAGAATGGGGGTTAGAGCGATGAGGTGACGAATATCATCGTCAACGATCAATAGTTTTTGCGCCGAAAAAGATGCGGAGTGAACGGCGTCGTTTATGTTAGGTGCTTCAGGCGTGGTGACCTCGTCCGCGACGGCGTTGACAAAGCTGAGTCGCTCATGGTCTATGCCGTCGGTATCCAGTGTAACCGGTATCACCAGAGAAAAGGTTGAACCCCGTCCTTCGGAGCTTTCCAGTTTGATGCGCCCACCGATCAGCGCGCTGAGTTCGCGGCTTATGGTTAAGCCTAAGCCGGTCCCCCCGAAGCGGCGACTGGTTGAACCATCCGCTTGCTTAAAGGCATCAAATATTAACGAGTGTTTATTTTTTGGTATGCCGATGCCGCTATCACTGACGCTGATGGAAAGCGGCCGACGAGTGCTGTCGTCCTCACGGTTTTCACCGATATGGACGCCAATGGTTCCCTCTTCGGTAAACTTTATCGAGTTGGAAAGAAAGTTTTTGATGATCTGGCTAATCTTTTCACGATCATTGACTATGGCCGTCGTGACTGCATGATCGATGTTTAATGTAATCTCCAGTCCCTTCTCGTCGGCGATTGGTTTTATCAGGGCAATCAGTTCGCCAAGTAGCTTATTGAGATCGATGGTAGATAACTCCACTGTCTCCATGTTGGCCTCGACCTTGGATAAATCAAGGACAGTGTCGATCAATGAGAGCAGGTCTTTGCCCGCATTATGAATGATATCGAGTTGTTCCCTTTCTTCTTGGGACAATCGGTTCTGATCATTGTTGCCGAGAAGTTTTGAAAGTAGAAGAATCGAGTTGAGCGGTGTTCTCAGTTCGTGGCTGACATTGGCGAGAAACTGGGATTTGTATTCGTTGGATTCTTCCAGCGCACGCGCGTGTTCGAGTAACGACGCGCGGTTGTGTTGGTGTTCGCGAGCCAGATTGCTGAGATCCTCCCCCAAAGAACGCAGGTCTTCAGAGCCACCCCATTCGAAGTTTACGGCGCGGTCCTCGTTAATGACCTGACCGATTCCCTGCTTGAGTTCATGGCCAAATTTCTCTACTCGTAGCGCAATTCGACGAGCAACCAACAGTATGATGATAATCAGAACGATCGCGATACCGAGGCTGCGGAACACTAGGGTGTTCCAGAACGCATCAATAGGTGAGGGGTCGACATGGCGTCCCACCCATAACGGGCCGGAACTCTCGGTCACGAACATGGGGGCCCAAATAACCGATTGATTGCCGTCGCCTCGCCACAGGGCCAATGTCTCCTGCGCAAAAATTTTCTTGAGTCCGGGGAAGTCGGCGAACGCAGTGGCTTCATCTTCGCGCGCTTCGCCGTAGTGCACGTACTGGCCGTCGTGCCGAACCCAATAGGTATTGGGATAGGCGCTGGCGAGCCCGCCGACATCAATATTGATCGCCACGGATGCGGACGCTTGTCCTTTAATATGATCCTTCTGATGCAGCGGACTGATCAGCCTCAGCATCATGAAACGCTGGGGGTCGCTGATGCGGACCTCGGGATTAAATGAAATGGGACTAATCAATACCGCGCCCGCCGGCAGCATCCTAGCCTTGTCGAACAGTGCGGTGCTTGGCAAATCTGCGACGCCGTTACCCGCCGCGAAGGCGAGCGTATCTTTGTCGCGCTCAAGCCAGTAAAGGATCCGCCCCTCGGCATTGAGGAACAGGATTTGGGTGATATCCAGAAGGTCACCCAGAATCCAGTTGATCCATTGGGTGTATTGCAGACGTGCCTGCTCGATTTGGTGACCAGAGGTGTCGGTCTCGTTACCCAGCAGGGCGCCAGGTTCGGGCAATTTGGCCAGTAGCCGCACCATTTCGTGGCGCCCCGAGATTTGCTGGTCGAGGTCACGAAAATCCGCGCGCAGGTTCTGCAGGTGTTCTTTCTGGAACAGAAACTCGACCTGCGCGTAAATCAGCGGCAAGTTGATCACAGTGACCGTGACCAGGGGCGTAAAACCCAGAAAAAACAGAAGTCCAAGGATTTGAGAGCGCAGGCGCATTAACGAACTCTACCAGAAAATCCCTTGATGTTTCATCAGCTTATCGAACATATTCATACCTTTTTAAGGTCTTGGTAAAACATTTGGCAAATAGATATTGACAAATAAGCAAATAGTAATATACTTATCGTCATGGTCACTTGAGACCTGGAGAGTATTTAAAACCTTTTTATCGTCATGGTCACT
>JYMV01030196.1_pt1 | contig 37072 bp, 37 predicted proteins | sample 338911 | NCBI WGS metagenome assembly JYMV01 (sample SAMN03354496, study PRJNA234377) | hydrothermal vent metagenome | biome: Deep sea; feature: Hydrothermal plumes at the Eastern Lau Spreading Center, Western Pacific Ocean; material: Seawater | place: Tonga | collected 2009 | depth 2000 m m | reverse complement strand
TAGAAAAAACTGATGTACCAATTGTTGAGGATGCCTTGCCAGCTGGTACAATGGAAGAGGGACCAATAATAGTATTAAATATTGCAACAGGGGCCAATCTTGTTAATCGTAGTATTGAAAAGCCCGATTCTGTTTTCAGTCTTGATGGTGAAAAGATTTATTGCCTTACCCATATCCGGAATTGGAATGACTCAAAAACGATTTACCATAAATGGTATCAAGAGGGACAACTCAGGTCCTTAATCAAGATGGATATAGGCCGGTCATTTAATTGGAGAGCATGGAGTTATATCACTATATATCCGGAAAGGGTAGGTGAGTGGAAGGTCATTGTTGAAGATACTTTAGGTGTTCAATATGATTCACTTTCATTCAAAATAACGAAAGATCAGATAGAATAATTCTTGTGAAGTGGATACGTGATTTATACAATTGGATCTTAAAATGGTCTGATTCAAAATATGGTGCTGCTATCTTGGTAATTCTCGCTTTTTCAGAAGCGTCATTTTTCCCGGTTCCACCGGATGTATTATTGATCGCATTAGCTTTGGGAGCACGTTCAAAAGCGATTCAATATGGTATTCTCTGTTCAATTGGGTCAGTAGTAGGTGCCATCTTCGGCTATAGTATCGGACAATTCCTTTGGTGGAGTGGGGAAGGAGTATTCTCAGGACTGGCACTATTCTTTTTTAATTCAATTCCTGGTTTCACACGCGACCTGTTCTATCAAATTCAGGATAAATATGAAATATGGAACTTTTGGATCGTATTTACTGCTGGATTTACCCCGATACCCTTTAAGCTATTTACCATTACGTCTGGTGCCTTCAGCATTAATTTTCCCATGTTTATAATTGCGTCTACTATCAGCCGATCCGCCCGGTTCCTGCTTGTAAGTGGATTAATATGGAAATATGGAGCCCCCATTCAGGAGTTTATAGATCGCTATTTCAATAAATTAGCAATTCTCTTTACGATTCTTCTAATTGGTGGTTTTTTTCTTATTAAATACCTGTTATAGCATTTTTGCTTTTTCTGTTAGGTTGTTTTGCGAGGAAATGACTAACTAAATTTATCGACCATTACGGGGTGTAGCGCAGCCCGGTTAGCGCGCGTCGTTCGGGACGACGAGGTCGGAGGTTCAAATCCTCTCACCCCGACAATAAATCCATGAGAAAAGAATATAATCATTTAACAATAGAGCCGAAGTGGCAACAGTACTGGGAGGATAATAAAACCTTCAAAGTTGAAATTGACCCGGATAAGGAAAAATATTATATCCTGGACATGTTTCCCTATCCTTCGGGAGACGGATTGCATGTTGGACATCCTTTAGGTTATACCGCTACAGATATACTGGCCCGCTATAAACGAATGCGCGGATTTAATGTACTGCATCCGATGGGTTGGGATGCATTTGGCCTTCCAGCGGAACAATATGCCGTAGAAACAGGCACCCATCCGGCAACTACCACCAAAAACAATATTAAACGTTTTAAGGAGCAGATAAAGAGCCTTGGTTTTTCCTACGATTGGGACCGGGAGATTAATACTACCGATCCGAAGTATTACAAGTGGACACAATGGATTTTCCTCCAACTGTATAAAAAAGGTTTGGCTTATCAAGATGAGGTTCCGGTGAACTGGTGTCCAGAACTTGGGACTGTGTTGGCAAATGAAGAGGTTATTGATGGTAAATCGGAACGTGGGGGATACCCGGTTGTTCGCAAACCTATGAGACAGTGGGTATTTCGCATTACCGACTACGCTGAATCGCTATTGGCCGGCCTTGATGATGTGGACTGGCCTGAAAATGTCAAAGAATTGCAGCGGAACTGGATTGGACGATCTGAAGGTGCAAATGTAATATTTGAATTACCTTCAATAAATCAAGGAATAACAGTATTTACCACCAGACCAGATACTTTATTTGGTGCAACTTATATGGTGCTGGCGCCCGAACATCCACTGGTAGAAAAGTTGACCGTAACAAATGTCAAAAATGAAGTAGAAAAGTACGTTTCTGACACTGCCGGTAAATCCGACTTTGACAGGGGGGAACTGGCAAAGGAAAAAACAGGAATATTTATTGGATCCTACGCAATTAATCCAATGACAAATGAGGAGATTCCTATCTGGATCTCTGATTATGTACTCATGTCTTATGGCACCGGCGCAATTATGGCTGTACCAGGGCATGATCAAAGAGATTACGAATTTGCGAAAAAATTTAATTTGCCTATTATTCAGGTGGTGTCAGGTGCTGATATCGATACAGCTGCATTTACAGAAATTGATAAAGGTAAGATGATGAATTCCTCCACAAAGGATGGCTCTTTTACCATTAATGATCTTTCCGTCTCGGAAGCTATTAAAAAAACAATCAGTTATTTAGAAAATTTGAAAAAAGGAGAAGAAGCTGTAGAATATAAACTCAGAGATTGGCTTTTTTCTCGTCAACGCTATTGGGGTGAACCCCTTCCAATCGTTCATAAAGATGGAAAACATGAAGCAATTTTAGAAGATGAATTGCCTTTATTACTGCCGGAAGTTGAAAAATACGAGCCATCAAAAACAGGTGAATCCCCTTTATCTAATATAAAAGATTGGGTTCATATAACCGATCCAGAAACGGGTGAAGCCATCACTCGTGAAACCAACACAATGCCTCAATGGGCAGGATCCTGCTGGTATTATCTTCGATTTCTTGATCCAAATAATGAAAATAAACCTTGGGATAAAGATGTGGAACAATACTGGATGCCTGTTGATCTTTACGTAGGCGGGGTGGAGCATGCAGTATTGCATTTGCTATATTCGCGGTTCTGGCACCATGTATTGCACGATCTAGGACTTGTCTCAACGAGAGAACCATATAAGAAATTGTACAACCAGGGTATGATCCAAGGAGAAGATGGTCAAAAAATGAGCAAATCTCGAGGGAATGTCATCAATCCTGATGATGTAATAAGTGAATATGGCGCTGATTCCCTGCGCCTGTATGAAATGTTTATGGGGCCGTTGGATAAATCAAAACCCTGGTCTACAAAAGGATTACAGGGTTGCTCTCGATTCGCTGATAGAATCTGGCGCATATTTAATCAAACAGATAAGTTTACGGATGACCCGCCTAGTGAGGAAACGGTAAGGTTATTACACCAAACAATACAAAAAGTAACTGATGATTTGGAAAATATGCATTTTAACACCGCTATATCACAAATGATGATTTTTTCAAACCACTTGCAATCACTTGATACAATTAATAATAAAACCCTTAAAACATTTCTATTATTATTAAATCCTTTCGTTCCGCATATGGCAGAAGAATTAAATGAACAAATGAAAGCATTTGAATCTTTATCTTATGAAATGTGGCCATTGTATGACGCTGATCTCGCAAAATCTGATTTAATAACTATCGCGATTCAGGTAAATGGCAAATTACGAGGTAATATTCAAGTTTTATCAGAAATCGATAATAAAACCCTAAAAAACGAAGCAGCCAATGTTGAAAGTGTTAAAAAACATTTAGAGAAGAAAGATATTATAAAGAAGATTGTAATACCGGGAAGGGTAGTCAATTTTGTTGTGGAATAAAATAATATATATACTATTATACATAATATACGTTATGCATCATATTTATATGTTTTCTTTAAAATGATTTAGATTCTCTTGAGAGCCTATTACCATGATTTTATCTTCTACAGATAAAATATAATCCGACCCAGGATTAAGTACAGCTTCGCTCGTTTCATTTGCAATACCTACAATTAGTAACCCATAGTTTTCGCGTATTTTGGATTCCGCAATGGATTTTCCATTTAATTCATGTAAATGTTCTACAGCAAATTCTTCTAAAGAAAAATCAATTGCCATATCACCTGGAGTTTCAATGGATACCGTATCTTCCACATATGGACTAATTAATAACTCAGCCATTCGGTGACCACCCGTAATGTATGGATTCACTACTTTATTTGCGCCGGCGCGTTTCAGTTTTATACCCGTTTCATTTTTTGCGCATCGACTGATAACATATGCATCCTGATTCAAATTCCTTGCGGACATAGTTACAAAAAGATTATCCTGATCATTATCCAATACCACAACAATACCTTTGCATCCTTTAATGCCAGCATCAATTAAAATGTCATCTAAGGTTGCATCTCCATGGATATGGATATAACCACTTTCCTGGATTATATTGATCTTTGTCTCATTCATTTCTATTATCACAAATGGAACCTGTTTTTTATGGAATTCTGCTGCGATTACGGCACCCATGCGTCCAAATCCGCATACAATATAGTGTTCATTTAATTTTGATATTTTTTTTCGCATTGTACGACTCCGATAAGTATTGAATTGTATTAATTCAGCGCCAAGTTCATAAACAATAACTGCGAATCCACTGACGCCAAATATAATCACTAAAATTGCCCATAATTTTCCCATTTCATTCAGGGTATGGACTTCGCCAAATCCAACAGTAGACAGGGTGATAATTGTCATATAAATACTATCAATGACGGTCCACCCTTCTCCGCCAATTACATAAAATCCCGCTGAACCGATTGTAACTAAAGCACCGAAATAAAGTAGATACTTTAAGCGTCGGCCCTGGAACAAATTATTCATCCATTTCCTTACCCAAATTTTGTTTCATCCATTCTAAATATTCAACACTACCGTCATCAATAGTTACCATGATCAATTCTGGCAAATCATAAGGGTGATAATTATCGAATATTTTTTGAATATTTTCTTTCTTTGATGCATCAGATTTTATCATCAGCAAGAATTCACTATCTTGGTGTAATTGATCTTTCCAATAATATATTGATTCTATATTTGAAATAATATTTACACAGGCAGCAAGACGATTTTTCACTAGGTGATTTCCAATGGATTGGGCTTTTTTTTTGTTTTCGACCGTGGTAAAAAATATAACTGGATTCATATATTAAATTTACGTTGGTGAATGAACCTCAGCAAAAGAATCCAATAGAGTTATGATTGGAATTATAAAAAAGTTATAATTTCAAGCGTCAATTGCGCCCGTAGCTCAGTTGGATAGAGCGTTGGATTCCGGTTCCAAAGGCCGGGGGTTCGAATCCTCCCGGGCGTACAGATTTTAGGGCAACATTTTTTCTACCAATGCTTTATCAATAAATGTGCCCGCGGGATCTGCTTTTAACACTTCGTCAATTAATTTATATTGCTGGTTTCCTTTTTCATACACTTCAGAATATGGCATTTGATGAAATGAAACCATGGAATATCTCGGTATAAATCGATCTGGAAACATTCTTTCCAGTTTTAGTTCTATATTTCTTCTTTTTTTGTAGTCTGGATTATTGACATGGTCACGCATTTCCAAGTAATTCTCAATAGCCATGTCTGCTATAGCATGACCATTTTCTACTTGGGTGGTTGAAAAATTATTAAAAATAGCGGTCCAATCATCTGCATGTTGGCCAATTAACTGATTTAATACAGAACAGTCCTGGAAAGATGCGTTCATACCCTGCCCGAAAAAAGGAACCACTGCATGCGCTGCATCACCAATCAGCAATGCCTTGTTTTCAAAATGCCATGGTTCACAATAAACCGACGCAAGGTCACCTGTTGGGTTGCTTTGAAAGTCTTCCACGAGAGTTGGCATCAGTTTCACTGCATCTGGAAATTGCGATTGGAACAAATTTAAAATATCTTTTTCTGTTATAACAGTTTCAAAACTGTTTTCCCCAGTCATTGGAAAAAATAAAGTACATGTAAATGAAAAGTCGGTATTAGGTAATGCAATAAGCATATATTTTCCTCTGGGCCAAATGTGCAGCGCATTGGGTTCGATTTGAAATTTTTCATGTTTCGATGGTGGTATTGTCAATTCCTTGTAGCCATGCCCCAAAGGTTTTATTACATAATCTGCATTTGTTTTTTTTACAATCGCTTTCCGCAAGATTGAAGCTGACCCATCACAGCCAATTACCTTGCTAAATGATAATTTTATTTCTTCAGACGAATCAGATAATTGAAATATTAATTCATTTTGATCTAAATCGGCTGATAAAAGTTGGTGATTAAATCGAATGGACACATTACCTGTTTTTTCTGCCAAAGTCATCAAATCCATATTCAATTTCCCTCGAGAAACAGAAAAAATAGTTTCATCGTCTTTTTGACCATAGGGCTGCAGATGAGTCTTTCCATCCAAATCATGAATCATACGTCCCTTCATGGGAATAGTCTGGGGTTTAATTTTCTTGTACAATCCGACTTCTTCTAAAGCATGTATACCTCGTATTGATAACGCCAGATTAATTGATCTTCCTGCCGAAATGGATTCTTTTCTCATATCAGGACGTTGTTCATAAATTTCAACAAAGTAGCCTTTTTTTGCAAGATAGGTTGCCATAAGTGGCCCAGCCAAACCAGCACCAATCAGAGTAAATTTTTCTTTATTCACTAAGACTTTTTTGTAACAGTTTTACAAAGTCATATACTTCAATATAGCGGTTAAATAATGGATGGGGTGCAATGCGTATAACATCTGGTTTTCTCCAGTCGCATATAACACCTTCTTTTGAAATGTTTTCAAAAGTTTTTTCTCCACCAGGTGCTACGAGTGATAATTGACAACCTCGCTCCAAAGGGTTTTCAGGTGTAATGATCGATACTTCCGGTAGATTTGCAGTTATGAGAAATTCTAATAATCCGGTTAGTTTTTCACTTTTAAGCCGTATAGCATCCATACCTGCTTCATCAAATATTTCCATAGCAGCCAGTAACGGCACCATTCCCATTATAGGTGCATTGCTGATCTGCCATCCTTCTGCTGTTTGAATTGGATCAAAATCGGACTCCATTTCAAAACGAGTATTTTTATTATGCCCCCACCAACCAGCAAATCTCGGCCCAGACCAATCATGGTGTGTTTTATGAATAAATATACCAGAAGGTGCACCAGCCCCAGCGCATAGATATTTATATGAGCACCAGGCAGCAAAATCTACATTCCAATCATGAAGGCTCATTTTTAGGTTTCCAGCCGCATGGGCCAGATCAAAACCAACGTAAGCACCTACTTGATGTCCAGAATCTGTAATAGATTTCATATCAAAAGCTTGCCCTGTATAATAGTTAACACCACCTAAAATAATGGTAGAAATTTCTTCATTAAATTCACTTACTGTATCCAAAACATCTTGTGTCCGAAGTGTTTTTTCACTTTTCCTTGGACTGAGTTCAATTAAGGATGTTGTTGGGTCAAAACCGTGAAATTTGATTTGGGATTGAATTGCATATTGATCTGATGGGAACGTCCCTTTTTCAATAATAACTTTATTTCTTTTTTGATTGGGTTGATAAAATGACACTAATAAAAGGTGAATGTTTACTGTTAGGGCATTCATGACGACCACCTCTGATGGTTGCGCTCCAACAAGTCTTGCAGTGTTGTCCATCAGTCTTTCATGAAAATGCTCCCAGCGTCCATGCTGCCCAATCACACCATCCCTCTCCCAAACATATAGCTCTTTTTCAACATATTTTCGCACTGATTTAGGCTGTAGACCAAGCGAATTACCGCAAAAATAAATTACATTTTTATTATTCCCATTTTTCGGATAATAAAATTTTTCCCGGTATGATTTAAGCGGATCATTTTTATCCATCATTTTGGCAAAAGATCTGGAATTTTCAAAATTCATTTAAAGTGATTACGGGATAAACCCAGCCAATCCAAAGCATTTTGAAAAAATAGTTTTCCTGATTTTTGGTGATTATAATTCATGGTTTTGATCAATGCTCCTGGCTGCAGTTCGCCAAGTGGAAAAGGATAATCGCTTCCTAGAGCAACTTTATCTACTCCTATTTTTTTTATAAGAAAATCTAAAGAATCCGCATCGTGAACTAATGAATCTACCCAGAACTGTCCCAGGTAGCTTTCTGGATCAACTTGGTTATCAATTGCACAAAGGTCAGGGCGCATATCATAACCCTGCTGTATTCTTCCAATTGTTGATGGGAAAGAACCGCCTCCATGGGCAAAGGCTATACGAAGATTGGGTAAGCGTTCAAATACACCACCAAATATCATGGAGCAAATTGCCCGGCTAGTCTCCGCGGGCATACCAACCAGCCATGGCAGCCAGTATTTCTCCATCTTTTCTTTTCCCATAATATCCCAAGGATGAATGAAAATAGAAGCGTTAAGATCCGATGCAGCTTCAAAAACCGAGAAAAGCGACTCATCATTCAAATTTTTTCCATTAATATTGGACCCGATTTGAATACCGGCTAATCCTAGTTCTTTTATGCAGCGTTGCATCTCAATTATTGCTTTTTCGGGATCCTGAAGTGGAATTGTCCCCAGTCCTATAAATCTTCTGGGAAACTCATCTACAACACTAGCAATATGATCATTCAACATTTTAGAAACATCCAGTGCATCTTTTGATTCTGCCCAATAACTAAACATAACCGGTACGGTGGAAAGTACCTGCACATCCACGCCATGATTATCACATTCATTAATACGTACACCAGGATTCCAGCAATTTGACTTCACTTCTCGAAAAAAATGTTCATCCTTCATCATGCGAGCACAACCGGTCTTGTGATGGTCTAGGTGTATCCAACCGCCGTAACCATATTTTTCCTTCAAATTCGGCCATTCTTTTGGCAGAATATGAGTATGTATATCTATTTTCAATTTGGATTACTGATTAGGAGGCTGTTGCACTGCGCCACATTTATTGCATGTTCTATATTCCATTGTAGCCCAATACTTTTCAAATAAAGGTGGCAGTTGGCCAACGATATCTTCCAGGTCCAATGTAACTTCATGTAGTAGAGAATCACATTCATCGCAGTACCACTGGAAGGTATCTAGGGCACCTTCTTCCCTTTTATATTCTACCACAAGTCCGACTGTATTTTCAAATCGCTGTGGTGAATGGGGAACGTTTTTTGGTAATAAAAATATTTCCCCTTCCATGATTGGTACATCTACACTTTTCCCGTTTTCCATGATCTGAAGCAACATATCGCCTTCCAATTGATAAAAAAATTCTTCTACTGGATCCACATGATAGTCCTTGCGGGAATTGGGTCCACCAACAATCATAATCATAAAATCTGTATCCTGGTAAACCACGCTATTACCAACGGGTGGTTTAAGTAAATGACGATTTTCATCAATCCATTTTTTAAAATTTAGAGGAGGTGTTACATGCATGGCTTTCTCCTATTCAATAATTGCAATACATTTCAATTCAATTGCGATGGGCGTTGGCAATGATGACACCTCAACCGTGGTTCGACAAGGTTGATTGTCTTTGAAATATTCTGCGTAAATACGATTATATGTCTCAAAATCCTTGTACATGTCCGTTAAAAACACAGTGACATCCACGAGATTATTCCAATTACTACCTGCTTCTTCAAGTATAATGCGAACATTTTCAAAAACGGAATGGCATTGGGCCTCAATGTCATGAGAAATAATGTTCCCAGCTTTATCTATTACGACGCCTGGGATTTTTTTAGAATTTGACTTTCTCGGTCCTACTCCAGAGAGGAAAAGTAAATTTCCTACTTTTCGTGCATGAGGGTAAGCTCCTACAGGTTTTGGTGCTTTTTCCGATTCAATTTTCATATAATTTTATGCATTGCTGGTACATATATTTTTTGGTTCAGTAAAAAATCTCAATGCTTCCGATCCACCTTCTCGACCAACTCCAGATTGCTTCATGCCACCAAATGGGGTTCGTAAATCCCTTATCAGCCAACAATTCACCCAAATCACGCCTGCTTCAACTTGATTTGATACTCGAGCTGCTCTTTCTTTATTCTCAGTCCAGATTGTTGCTGATAGGCCATAATCCGATTCGTTTGCCATTTGAATGGCATCCGTTTCACCTTGAAAAGGAATTAAACTCACAACCGGTCCAAATATTTCTTCTTGATTAGTTTTGCAGTTATTGTCCAATCCTTCAATAATTGTTGGTTCAATGAACCAACCTTTTTTACACCTACCATTCAAATTTACCGCTTTACCTCCACAAAGAATATTTCCACCTTCTTTTTTGGCCAATTCAATATAGCTTAATATTTTTTCAAAATGTTTCTTAAACGAAATAGCACCTAGATTTGATTTTCTATCTTCCGGATCTCCCACAATCAAATCAGAGGCCTTTTGAACGAAATCGCTCTTGAATTGATCAAAAATTTTTGATTGAATTAGAATACGCGAACTGGATAGACAAATTTGTCCCTGGTTAGAAAATGACGAACGAACAACAGTCTCCAGCATTTTGTTATAATCACAGTCGGAAAAAATAATAGCGGGATTTTTTCCACCCATTTCCAAGGATAATTTTTTAAATGATGACGCTGTTCTTTGAGCAATTGTTTTTCCTGTGGCAGTTCCCCCAGTGAAAGAGATAGCCTTTACTCCATTATGATTAATCAGCACGTCACCAACAGAAGCACCCTGTCCATGAATAATATTTAAAACACCATCAGGTAGATTGGCATCTTGGCATATCTCTCCAAGTTTGTATGCTGTATATGGGGTGATTTCCGAAGGTTTTGCCAGCACAGTGTTGCCAGCAATCATTGCTGGTGCTATTTTCCATGTGAATAGATACAAGGGAAGATTCCAAGGTGAAATGCAACCCACAACTCCCAATGGTGCATGAAGAACCTTGTTTTCTGATTGAGTGCTATTTAGTTCTGAATCAAATTTAAAAGTGGGACCGTATTCAGCAAAAAATCTAAAATTGGCTATTGCTCTAGGTATATCAACCGTCTCCGCTAATGAAACCGGCTTCCCAGTATCTTTCGATTCATAATGAGCAAAATCACTTTGTCGAGATTCCAATAAATCAGCGATATTATTTAAGTATTGCGATCGTGCTTTGATTGGTAATTCAGACCAATCAGGAAATGCATCTTTTGCAGCCTGGAATGCGGTCGTGATATCATCTGCGTTAGAATTGGGTACTTTGGAATACACTTCTCCAGTAGCTGGTTCAAATACATCGAGATATTGTTTAGATTTTGGCTGACAGAAGTTGCCATTGATAAAATTGGCCAATTTCTCCATTAGGCTCCGAACCGTCCTCCATCAATGGATAGATTATGTCCACTAATATAACCAGCTGATTCTGATGCCAGAAAAGCAACTGCACTGGAAATTTCTTCAGGTTTTCCCAGTCGCTTTAAGGATGTATTCTCAGCCCATGTTTTACGGATATCTTCTACAGTTTTCCCCATGGATTCAGCTTTACTTTCGGCTAATTCCTGAAGTCTTGCAGTTGCTGTGTATCCAGGTAAAATATTATTGACGGTAATACCAAATTCACCTAACTCAAGTGCAAGAGTTTTGGCCCATTGTGCTACTGCTCCCCTAATTGTATTGGAAACACCTAAGCCAGGGATTACCTGCCTAACGGATGTGGAGATTATATTAATGATTCGCCCTGAACCCATTTTTTTCATTCCTGACACAGTCGCCTGTGCCATAATTTGATTACAAATAAGCAAACGCTCAAATGCAATACGAAATTCATCCTCTTTAGCTTCAATCAGCGGACCGCCATGGGGACCACCAGAATTATTCACCAGTATGCGGTATGTATAGCCGCTTTCTTTTAAATGTGCCTGAATCATCTGTTTTAATTCATCCGGTTTATTGAAATCTGCGCAAACAGTAGCATGATTTTGCCCATATTCTGTGGATAATTCAGTTAAAGTAGCGTTTAACTTTTCTTTATTGCGTGCCACCAGGGTAATTATTGCACCTCTTTCTGCCATTAATAGCGCGGATGCCTTTCCAATTCCATCTGTACTGCCACAAACGATGGCTCTGTTCCCTTGAAGACCTAAGTCCATTATTTCCCTTTCACATGATAAAAGAATCCCAGGTTATTTTCTACCTCCTGTGGTAATTGAGGCAAAGCTGACCTAGGTATTAAAAATGTTGTTAATTCACTGATATCACTGAAAATACGGTGTTTTTCAGCTGTTTTATTCAAATAGTCAGATCCGGTAGATCCGCCGGTACCAATTTTACGTCCAATCATACGAGAGACCATGAGCACATGACGATATCTCCAAGCTGTGAATAATTCATCAACATCTATTAATTTTGTTAATAATTGATAAGGATTATATAAAATGGGCTGATCGCGATATAGCAATATTAACAGAGCGGCCTGAGTTGCTTTATGTGAAAGACGCCATTTTCCTTCTTTCACCAATTTGTTATGTTGTTTCGAGCTTAAAACCACACCAAATGAAGCTTCTGTCTTTTCGTATTCAATTAAGTGTTTTTCTTTTTGAGTATTGGAAAGTTTTGCATTAGTTTGGATAAGATGACGGTCATCACGTAGCATTTCTACAACGGCCTGCTCATATTCATCCCAGAAGGATGTTTTGCCCCAATTAAGAAATGGTGTTCTTTCTAGCCATTTTTCCATCAAATCAAAAAGAGAATCCAACGATTCAGATGCTTTCACTTTCTCCTGATCCAATTCATTTAAAGATGCATGGTAATCAGTGCCTCCGTAAGAATATCGATTTTCCATGCTTAATCCGAGTTTATTCTCAATCATTCGAAATTGGACGCTCTGAAATCCCGAGGCAGGAATAAGGAAATCCCTGAAATCCAAAAAATCCATCGGCGTCATTGTTTCTAAAACGTGGATCTGATCGATCAATATTTTTTGAATCTCAATAATACGTTCCAACCGTGATACAGCTCTACCGATATCAGATTCCTGAATTTCATCCTTACAGAAAATCCCAAGCAATGAATCCAATTCGAAAAGAATCTGTTTAAACCATAATTCGTATACTTGGTGGATAATAATAAACAACATCTCATCATGTGCAGGATTGCCGTACTTATCACTAATCAAATGTTGGCTATTTAAGATTTTTTCCAAACCTAAATAATCCTGATAATATTGAGGTGGATAAGGCTTTTCTTTACTCATTATTTCTCCTCAAATTTAAATAAAAATGGTCGAGAAGGTGCAGCATCCAACTGCATGGGTGGAATTTCGATTAGCATAAAATATGACCCCTCTTCTATCGAATTTGGAATGAAAGCAAATTCAGTGATTGTTTTTTTATAGGGTGGTTTACTCTCAAAAAAAAGATGATGATTACCAAGTAAGCCGCCATCATTGGTACGATCAATGGTTGGAAGGTCAACAACTAAATGTTTTATTTTCAAACTCTCAAGATAAGCGATTGCTTCCGTAGTAAAAAATGCTGTGTTTGATGCATTATATTTTCGCGTCAATTTTTCTGCATCATTTGGCAAAGTTCTCAGCACCAATCCATCCGTAGAATGAGATAATTTATCGGACAATTCCTTTTTGGTAATTACCCAATCATCATTTTCGACATTACAGTGATAGGATTCGTTGGTTTCTGACCATTTTTTGGGGGTAACAGAAACTAATTCTGTACGGATAAATTCGAGCGTTAATACATCATGGATATAAATATCTTTCTCTAATATATGTCCTGCACATTCAGTGTGTGTTCCAGTACTATGAATATTTTGATTAATAATCATCACATTGCACCCTTTATCATTTTTCACCTCTCCAATAAAATCATCATCCTGAAACGGTACTGCTTTCCCGGGTGGCGAATCGAAGAAATTCGGCTGGCTTCCTTGGTAATCATAAGGAATTGCCAGACAAACGGCTGATGTTGGATCAATCTGGAAGTTTTTATGATCTTTAGTAATAGATAATCCCATTGAAAGAAACGCAATCTTGTCGAAGGAAAATAGGACGAATGTTATGAATTACAATGAAAAATCAGTCTAATAATCGTTCAGCTGCCTCAATAGTGTTCTCGATCAGCATAGCAATCGTCATCGGTCCAACTCCTCCTGGTACAGGTGTGATTGCAGATGCTTTACCCATCAGAGTCGTTTCATCTCCGTCTCCGACAATTTTATATCCTTTTGGAGAATGATCCTCAACACGGTTGATGCCAACGTCAATTATTACTGACCCAGCCTTGATATGGTTGCCTTTTAGAAAATTAGGAGACCCAATTGCTAGAATAATAATATCTGCTCGTTTTGTATAATCAAAAATATCAGGAGTACCAGAATGGCAAATTGTAGTAGTCGCATTTGCATATTCCTGCTTTAAACTGGTTAATATGGAAATCGGGCGGCCAACAATGTTACTTCTACCGACAACAACAACATTTTTACCTGATAGATTAATTTGATAATGTGCCAAGATCCGCATGATTCCTTTCGGAGTGCATGGAATAAAATACGGTTTTCCCGTCAATAGCAATCCTAAGTTGGATGGATGAAAACCATCAACATCTTTTTTCGGATCCATGGCACTTAACACCTTATACTTATTGATATGTTTTGGCAATGGTAATTGCACTAAAATTCCATGGAAACGATCATCATTATTCAATTCTCTGATTTTTAATAGCAGATCCTCTTGGGAAATACTGGATGAATATTGGAATGTATTTGAATGAAGACCCAGGTCCGCAAATTTTTTTGTTTTGTTTCGAATATATATTTGTGAACCAGCATCTTCCCCAACAAGCAATACTGCTAGCCCGGGGACTACAGATTGAGATTTAAGCGCTTTAATTCTGCTTTGAAGCGCTTGATAAGTAGTAATGCTGACATCTTTGCCGGATAAGATTTTCGTATCCATGGTCAGCCTGTATAAATTTTATTGTTGAATTACTTCGTCGACAATTTCAATCAAGGATGAAATTTTTCCCTCAACTTCATTTTTCATCTTTTCTGTCGTACGTTTATTTGAGAATAATTCATCCGAAATATTCATAGCAGCTAAAATAGCCACTTTTGCCGGAACTTGCGGAGTATTCATTTCATCTTGAACCTCCCGCATTTTCATGTCGACATATTCTGCGATATTTTTAATATAGGTGGCATCTGCCGGTGCCTTAATTGTGTACTCTTGACCATAAATCGTCACTTTAACAAAACTATCACTTCCGTCCATTAATTCACTCATTTTTTCTTACCTTAATTTAGCACTATATTTTTTAGAAACCACCCGTATAATTTCATCTATGACTGGATTTACGTCCTTATCTTCAAGTGTTTTAGAACTGCTTTGAAATACTAAATTAAATGCAACTGATTTTTTTTCCTTTCCTAAAGATTCCTGACGAAAAATATTGAGCGGTTCCGATTTTAAAAGAATATTTTTCCCGTTATTTTGAATTGTAGAATTCACATTACCTACTTGAATCTTTTCATCCATAACAAAATTCAAATCGCGTTGAATTAAAGGAAAGTTGATGACAGGTTTATATCGGCTAGTGGTTTCCAATAATTTCAACAATTGATTTAAATCAAATTGAAATCCAAAGGATTGTTTTAAATCTAGTAACATATTTGATGAAAATTTTGATGATATATCGCCTATATAACCAATAGTATTTCCTGCCACTTTAATGGTAAATGAATTTAAAAATCCTAATTCATTTTCTTTTAAACCATTAAAAGCGACATTATGGAACTTTAAGCGTGTTAGAAATGTATCCACAAGTCCTTTTAAGATTAGAAAAGATGCAGGTCTTTTATTTATACGATGTAATGATTTTTCGTTTAGGTTTCCATGTATGATCCCAGTCAGTTGAAATTTTTCAACAATACCTTTTAATCCAGGTTTTTCCTGACAAAAAATATTACCCCATTCGAAAAGCAATACATCTGTAGTACCATTTTTCAAATTATAATCTGCTGTTTCCAATAATCCAGGAATCAAGCTCGTCCTTAAATGGCTCATTGTATCCGATAAAGGATTCATCACTTTAACAGCCGGTATATCCAGTGTACTGACAATCTTTTTGGATTGTAAAGAGTTATTGAAAACCTGAATAAAACCTAATCCGGTCAAAATTGAGATAATATTTGATAATTCTTTATGGGGGTCCGGTTCATGTGTTTCCATAATGCCATTATAGTGATATTTTGTAGGTACATTATCGAAACCAAACATACGAATCACTTCTTCAATCAGGTCCACTTCCCGTTCCAAATCTGGTCGCCACGAAGGTGGTACACAAGTCCATATTTTTGATTTCCCTTTTATTGTACATCCCAAACCAGTTAGCGTTTTTACAACAAATGTATCATTAATATCACAACCAGAAACCAAATCCAGTTTGTCACGAGTTAAGACAATTCGCTTTGAGTTAATTTTCTTAGGATATGGATCAACCACACCAGGGATCCATTTCCCGCCTGCAATTTCTTCTAACAAATCAATTACACGCCAAAAAGCATTTTCGGCACCAATTGGGTCCGCTCCCCGTTCAAATCGTTTGGATGCATCTGTACTCATTCCCAAAGATTTTGCTCCTTTTCGTACTATAGAAGCTTCGAAATATGCACTTTCAATTAATACATTACTCGTATTTTCATTAACAGCACTATCCAAACCACCCATAATACCTGCAATAGCAATGGGTTTTTTACCATTAGTGATCAATAACTCATTTGGTGAAATTTTGCGTTCCATTTCATCTAGAGTGTTAATCTTTTCTCCCTTTTTACCACGACGAATTAAGATTTCTTTTGATCCTAATTTATCATAATCAAAGATGTGGGTTGGGTGCCCTATATCCATCATCACATAATTAGAAATGTCCACCAGGTTATTGATACTACGCTGTCCTATTGATTCTAATCGATCCTTAAGCCATCTTGGAGAAGGGCCAACTTTTACATTTTGTACAATACCCGCTATATAACGAGGACAATCATTTTCGTTTTCAAATTTCAGCCTGATCCAATTTTCAGCTTCATTTTTTTGAAAACTTCTCTGCTGATTTTCAGGTGATTTCATTTTGGATCCCGTTTTAACAGATAAATCACGTGCAATACCAAAATGGGAAAAACAATCAGGACGATTGGGTGTAATATCCAATTCAAGTACTTCTGAATAATTATGCAAATAATTAATGAATGATGTTCCCACTTTCGCAACTTTATTCAAAACCATAATGCCATCATGTTCTTCAGAGATTCCTAATTCCTTTTCAGAACAGATCATACCCAGGCTTTCTTCTCCCCTAATTTTTACTTTGGTGATTGTAATCGCTCCGGGCAGTACTGCACCTACAGGAGCAAAAGCAATTTTTTGTCCCGCATTTACATTGAAGGCACCACAGACAACTTGTAAAGTATCTTTTCCATCATAGACTTTGCATAAACTTAATTTATCCGCATTGGGGTGTTTTATGCATTCATTGACTTGACCAATGATAATATCGCCAAGTTGAGATGTATCCAATCCATAATCCGCTTCCAGACCAAGCATTGTTAAGATATTTCCTAATTCTTGTGTATTACCCGGAACGGTAACAAAATTTCGCAACCAATCAATAGCAATACGCACTAAAACTGCTCCAAAAACCGCTTGTCGCCTTGAAATAATAATCTGATGTCATCAATCCCGTATTTCAACATGCAAATTCGTTCAATGCCCAATCCAAAAGCAAAACCGTGCCAAACATCTGGATCGATATCCACCGATTTAAATACTTCTGGATCAACCATGCCACAACCAAGGATTTCCAACCATTGCCCCCGGGCTTCACTCCACATATCTACTTCGGCGCTGGGTTCAGTAAAAGGAAAAAAACTGGGACGGAACCTCATTTGTGTATCGGCCCCGAACAACCGCTTAACAAAATATGTTAAAATACCCTTTAAGTCTGCGAAGGAAACATTTTTATCCACATACAGTCCTTCTACCTGGTGAAATAAATTATAGCTTTTGAAACTGCTAGCCTCATTGCGATATACTCTTCCCGGTACGATATATCGCAATGGTGGCTCCTGTTCTTCCATCAAATGGATTTGTACATTGGATGTATGTGTTCTTAGAACAGTATCCGGATCAATAAAAAATGTATCCTGCATATCTCTGGCAGGATGTTCTGGCGGAAAGTTTAGGGCACTAAAATTATGAAAATCATCATCAATTTCGGGACCGTATGCAACCGAAAAACCCACATTCATAAATATTGACTTTACCTCATCCAGGGTTTGTTGGACTGGATGGATATGGCCAATGGGAAACTTTAAACCTGGTAAAGTATAATCAGATTCATCATGTGCGACTTGGTTTGTTTCTGATGATTCTTTATTAACATAAAATACGGAATTAATTTCCTGTTTCAGTTCATTTAACAAACTACCGGCTAATGGACGGTCATTATCAGAAATGTCCTTCATCGATGAAAAAAGAGCAGCTAAAAGGCCTTTGCGACCCAGGTATTTTACACGCAATGCTTCGATCGAACGAATATCTGTTGGGAAGGGATCAGAATCGGCCCGAAATGTTTTTCGAACCGATTCAATTGATTCCTTTAATTTCATCAGCTGATTACGGACTTAGCCAACTCAGCAAAGGCATCGGGCTCATTCATAGCCATATCGGCTAAGACCTTTCGGTCAAGATCAATTCCTTTAGCTTTCATTCCAGCGATGAACCGTGAATAGGACAAGCCATGTTGCCGCGCAGCTGCATTGATACGGATAATCCACAAACGTCTGAATTGACGCTTTCTTTGTCTCCTATCACGGTATGCATACAGTCCTGCCTTCTCAACTGCATCTTTAGCAGCTTTGAAGTTGCGGCTCCGGGCACCATAGTAGCCCTTGGCCTGCTTCACTATTTTGCGATGTCGTCTGTGCCTTGGCACAGAACTATTTGCTCTAGGCATATTTTTCTCCTATTTATTGAGCAATCATTCGTCGGACGCGCTTTGTTTCAGATCCATCAACCAAATCAGGTTTACGCATCTTTCGTTTCGCACTTTTACTCCGGCGAATGAGCATGTGACTATGGTTTGCTTTGTTTCGTCTTATTTTACCAGTACCAGTCAAACGAAAACGTTTGGCGGCACTGCGTCTTGTCTTCTGTTTTGGCATTGACTTTCTCCTATTTTCCAGTCAAAACAATCGTCTGTCGACGACCTTCCAATTCTCCGTGTTTTTCAACGACAGCAATATCTGAAAACATATCTATAACGCGATTTAATAGATCTATTCCTAAATCAGTACGAGATAGTTCACGACCTCGATACATGAGTGTAATTTTAAGTTTACACCCATCTGAGAGAAACTGTCTACCACGGTTTACCTTGGTTAATAAATCATGGTCATCAATTCTTGGCCGGATACGTAACTCTTTAATTTTTATGACATGTTGTTTTTTCTTGCTGGCCTGTCGTTTTTTCTTTTCCTCGTATTTGAGCTTTCCATAATTAAGAATTTTTGCTACGGGTGGCTTGGCATTCGGTGCTACTTCAATCAAATCCAGTCCGACTTCTTTCGCACGAGCAATGGCATCATCAAGTTCCATTACACCTAGCTGCTCCCCAGTTTCAGATATCAACCTTACTTCGTCAGAAGGGATTTTTTCATTTATTCTTATTTTATTGACTTTCGCGATAGGGCTGACTCCTTTGTTTATGTTCATTATTCAGGGTTTTTAATAACTGCGCAACTTTTATAGAGCCCTGATCTCCAATAAAACGCCGGCGAACCGACACAGTTTTTTCAGCTGCTTCCTTTTCTCCAACAATAACCATGACAGGTATCTTATTTATTTCTGCCTGGCGAATTTTGGCACCTATTTTTTCTGGTCTTTCATCTAATTTGGTTCGAATACCAGCTGCGATAAATTTTTTCTTAAGCGATTTTGCATATACTAATGTTTTTTCAGATACAGGCAAAATAATCGCTTGGGTAGGTGACAGCCATAAAGGAAAGTCGCCTCCATAATGTTCGATTAAAAATCCTATAAATCTTTCGTGTGTGCTCAAAGGTGCTCGGTGTATGCATATGGGAGTCTGCTCTATCCCTTTTTTATCCGTAAATGTAAGATTAAACCGTTTTGGTATGGCAAAATCTACCTGGTTTGTGGCCAAGGTAAACTCTTTACCAATTGCGCTCCAAACTTGCACATCAATCTTCGGACCATAGAATGCTGCCTCTCCTGGAATTTCTGTAAAATTTACCCCTCCCTTTTTTAAAGCAATTTTGACTGATTCTTCTGTTTCGAGCCACAGTTCGGGTTCATTAATATATTTTTTTCCCAAATCTTTAGGATCATGCAAACTCAACCGCATTTCATATTTATCAATTCCAAATATTTCAAAATATTCTAAATACATTTTACACACGTCTAAAAATTCTTCATCAAAATCTGACTTAGAGCAATAAATATGGGCATCATTCATTTGCATGCTTCTCACGCGCATAAGTCCAAAAAGTTGTCCAGATTTTTCATAACGGTAACAAGTACCATATTCTGCGATACGAAATGGTAAATCACGATAACTCTTTGGAGACGCGGCATAAATCTTATGGTGGTGCGGACAATTCATAGGTTTTACATAATATTCAATTCCATCTACGTCCATAGCGGGATACATGGATTCTTTATATAATTCTAAATGTCCAGATTTTTCATATAATGTTCCTTTTGACAAATGTGGGGAACGAACTCGATGGTATCCGTGGCGTGTTTCCGATTCTTTGGCCAGTTCTTCTAATGCATCAATAATGACGCCACCATTTGGGAGCCACAATGGTAATCCTGGACCGACTTCATCATCAAATGTATAGATTTCCAACTCTTTTCCAAGCTTGCGGTGATCACGTTTTTTTGCTTCTTCTAAAAATGTAAGATATTCTTTTAACTCATTATTGGTTGAAAAAACAGTACCATAAACCCGTTGAAGCATTTTGTTATTTTCATCTCCACGCCAATAGGCACCGGAAGTACTGAGTAATTTGAAGTGCTTTATTTTCCCTGTTGAAGGCACGTGGGGGCCACGGCACAAATCAATAAAATCACCCTGGGTATATGCTGATATTTTATCAGTTTTATCAATTTGTTCAATAATTTCTACTTTATATTTTTCACCTCGATCTTTAAATAATTTGATAGCTTCATTACGGCTTAATTCTTTTCTAGTTACTTGCAAATCTTCTTTAGCAATCTGCTGCATTTTATTCTCAATTTTTTGAAGATCTTCATTTGAAATAGTTCCGTCAATATCAAAATCATAATAGAAGCGATTTTTGATTGCCGGACCAATAGTGATCTGGCTTTCCGGCCACAAAGCTTTTACAGCCTGGGCCATCAAATGGGCAGTACTATGGAGGAGGACTTCATGACCTTCTATTGTACTGCCTGTATATAAATTTAAATCGGAATCAGTTTTTAAGGGAATAGTTGCATCACTTAATACGCCATTAATTGATGCAGCAACGGTATCATTTGCCAATTTGGATCCAATACTTTCAGCCACTTCAAGTGGTGTTACTCCTGATTGATAGGTTCGTGTGGACTTATCTGGTAATGTAATTGTGATTTCGCTCATAAGATATAAATGAAAAGATTCAAATTAAAAACCAAAGCAACTATAATTCGCCAATTGCAAAAAAAGTTTCACTTTGGATGTTCGTGAATATGATAAATGTATCATTTTATTGTTTTGACTTGGTGAAAATATTGTCTTTTTGGATAGTTAAAAACAACATTTTCTTACGTGGGCGATAACGGAGTCGAACCGCTGACCTCTACGATGTCAACGTAGCGCTCTAACCAACTGAGCTAATCGCCCCGTAAAAAATCCCGGAAATGTAAGGGTGTTATTGAATATGACGGAAAGGATAATTACTATCTAATTTTCAGTAATTTGTGATGGAACTAGTGAAGATTCATAAACCAATTGATCGGATAAAATCTCTAGTGCCGTTTTTAGCGTATTATCATCTTTTAATGCCTGTAAGAGCCTGCCCTCAATACCATCTATTAATCCAGAAAATTCTAATAAAAGAAACTTATGGATATCTTTAGACTCACTTTTACTTTTTTCATTTTCCTGTTCCGCATAAAACTCTGAAATAAGTGCTAAAGCATTATTGATTTCTGTTCTTGTGCTATCTAACTCTGCAACTTTTTGAGAAACAGTTTTTAATTCTTTTTCGCCAGGAAGAAGTATTTCATCGTCTTGATCTTCTATAAATTTCTGAAATTTAGTTACGATCGCGTCATCGTTTTCTACGTCCGTAAAAGATTGATATTGATGTTTATTTCTTTGAGCAAATGAATAAAAATATCCGTTTCTCCAATATTGACTGGATAAGGATTGCAATGGTTCAGGGGTTATTGTTGAATCGGGAGTAATACCCCCATTTCCCAATACCTGTCTGCCACCTAAAGTTGCAAATATGGAATCTCCTTCTGTTTTATTCAATAAAAATTTATCGTCAATATAATCCGGCTTTTGAATAAACCGGCCGCTGGGAATATAATATCGGGCTGTTGTAATTTTTACACTACGCTTATCATCAATTGTGTATTGAGTCTGTACAAGTCCTTTACCGAATGATTTTTGTCCTAAAATGATACCACGATCTAAATCTTGAACCGCGCCAGAGACAATTTCGCTTGCCGATGCACTACCTTGATTGATGAGGACAGCAATTTTAACATCCTTTGGAATTAGCGGTTTTCTCTTAGAGTAATATGTTCGATTAGAATCTTTTGTCCTCCCTTTAGTTGAAACAAGCGGACTACCTTTTTCAACGATCATATCAAGGATGGCTACAGCAGAAGAAAGCAGGCCTCCAGGATTATCTCTCAAGTCAATGATTAATTCTTTCGCGTTCTCTTCCAAAAGAGATTGAAAAGCTGTATACATTTCATTGGGTGAATTGCGGGAAAATCGATTCAATCGTACATAACCGGTTGTTGGAGAAAGCATGCCGGAGTATGTTACATCTTTCACCTTAATATCAGATCGAGTGAGATTAAATACAAAAGGATCAGTTTCACTAAATCGTTTAATGGTTAATTGGACCTCTGTGCCTTTCTCACCGCGTATTTTTGTAGCCGCTTCATTGAACGTCATTTTTTTCACGTCTTCGTTGTCCACTTTTAAAATGATATCACCACTCATGATTCCAGCTGTTTTTGCTGGACCACCATCCATAGGCGCTATAACAGACATGGTTTTATTTCGATAGCCTAATTGAATGCCTACGCCACCATATTTTCCTTTACTTAAAAGATTGATTTGGTGTTGTTCATCTTCAACCATGTAAACTGTATAGGGGTCTAAATTTTGAGTAATTCCCTGAATACTTGCTTTCGTGAATACATCCGGGTCTAATTCATCTACATAAGTTGAAAAAATCTGGTTATATACCTGATTAAACAAACGCTGAGATTGACCAATTTTTCGATAAAAACTAGATTGCGTAACGGCAAGCGAAATGACACTAGTAATTATCGCTAGTGGTAGAAAGAATTTGAACAAATATTTTTTCATGAGAATAGCTTTCTCCTTCTTAATTCTGCTAAAATAGAATCATGTATATCATCAATTGAGTCATGCCCATCAATTAAAACAAACCTTTCTTGAAACCGGTTCGACAATTCATAATATGCTTTTCGAACACTAGTTTGCAATTCAATTCCTGCACGCTCGATTCTGTCTTTTTCTTTACTTTTCCTTCTTGTGGCCTCCTCGGGCAAAACATCAATGAAAAAAGTTACTTCAGGTTCTAAATCGTAGGTTGCAAATTGATTCAGTTTTATTAACCAGTCTATATCTATTTTCCGCCCACCTCCTTGATAAGCTAATGTGGAATCGATATATCGATCTGCGATAACATTTATTCCTGCATTTAAGTTGGGAAGAATCAATTCATAAGTCAGTTGTGCACGGCTACCAGTCATGAGGAGCGCTTCAGTCCGATCACAAATATCTTGCAAATGGCTATGAAGCAATATGTCCCGAATTTTTTCCGAAATAACCGTTCCACCCGGTTCCCTTACTGATATTGTTTTTTGCTCCGAGCGATTCATTGCTTCCACCAGCATTTTGACCTGTGTGCTTTTCCCGCATCCGTCAATACCCTCAAATGTAATAAACTTCCCTTTAGAAGAAGACATTTGGATCATCTTTACCAATCATAATAACAAATTCCCCCCTCGGTGTTCTTTCTGTAAAATACGATAATAAATCTGAAACTTTACCTCGTATCATTTCTTCATGCATTTTGGTGAGTTCACGGGCGATAACTGCAGGTCTATCACCAATATATTCTAAAATATCATTTAATGTTTTAATGATTCTTTTGGGGCTTTCAAAAAAAATGATAGTAGCCTCAATTGTACTCAACCGCTCAAGTTTAGATTTTCGACCTTTTTTACTGGGTAAAAATCCTTCAAATATAAAACGGTCTGACGGTAGTCCTGACGCTGAAAGAGCAGTGATAGATGCTGAAGCGCCTGGAATGGCCTCTACCCTGCATCCTGCTTCAATAACAGCCCGAATTAATTTATATGCCGGATCGCTTATACCTGGTGTTCCAGCATCTGTTACAACAGCTATATCCTTTCCAGAACTTAAGTGATTAATAATCTGAGGGATCCGTTTGAACCGGTTATGCTCGAAATAACTCATTTGAGGGGTAGGTATTTTGTAATGGTTAAGTAGTTTTTTTGTCTGCCTAGTATCCTCAGCTGCGATTAATGATGAATCTTTTAAAATCCGTAATGCTCGAAGAGTGATGTCCTCCAAATTACCAATAGGGGTTGAAACAATATAAAGAACGCCAAAATCAGGCATTGGTATTATAAGTGTTTCAATGCCCGATTGATCATATCGATACCTTGGTCAATTTCCGATCTAGATATATTTAAATGCGGTCTAAAGCGAATAGATTTGGTGCCACAACCCAGCATGATAGCACCTTCTTTTGCAATCAATTCGATAGATTTATCCCTTTCTTCTCCACTTTTTAGATCAAATGCACCGAACAAACCTCGGTTTCGAACATTGTATACTGTTTCAGGATGTTTCTTTTGAAGAGATTCTAATCCCAATTTTAAATAAGCACCATTTTCTTCCACTTGTTCCAACAAGTTTTCTCTTTCAATTACTTCTAAATAGATTGTAAACCGAACCATATCTACAAGGTTCCCGCCCCATGTTGAATTAAGCCTACTTGATTCCTTAAATACATGACCATCAACCTCATTTAACCGATTACTAGCGAAAATTCCACACACTTGAGTTTTCTTACCAAAACTGATAATATCTGGTTGACAATCATCTCCATAATGTTGGTGAGCCCACATTTTTCCGGTGATACCACCTCCTGATTGTACCTCATCATAAATCAAGAGAAATTCGTGTTCATTCGCTAATTCTCTTAATTGCCGAAAAAATGATTCTCTAAAGTGATTATCCCCGCCTTCTCCCTGGATTGGTTCTATAATAAGGCCGGCAATTTCATCCGGATATTGTGTAATTGCTCTTTCTATTTGTTCAACTGCCTTTGCCTCTTTTTCCTTAACAATTTGGATTACTTCATCTGTAACTGGAAATTCTAATTTGGGATTTATAATTCTAGGCCATTCAAATTTTGGAAAATAGTCTGTTTTACGTGAATCAGGCGAATCGGTTATAGAAAGTGTGTATCCAGTACGACCATGAAAAGATTCTTGAAAATAGATTATTTTTGAACCGCCTTCATTTTTTCCTTTAGTTAAATTTTTTCTTACTTTCCAGTCAAATGCAGTTTTCAGGGCATTCTCTACCGCCAAAGCACCACCAGAAACATAAAAGGCATAGGGTAAATATTCTGGTTGTGCCATACGCCCCATCGTTTCAACAAATTCTGCCATTTGTGTGGAATAAACGTCCGAATTCGTAGGTTTATTCAAAGATGCATCAGTAAGACGGTTCTTATTTTCCAAAACATATGGATGGTTATAGCCTACCGACATTGATGCGAACATAGAAAATAGGTCTAAATATTCTTTTCTATCCCGAGCGTCCACCAGCCATGAGCCATGACTTTTCTCCAAATCAATCACATGTTCCATACCGTCAGCCAACATATAGCGGCCGATACTATCTCTAACTTTATTAGGTGATATATTCATTTATTATTATATATATGTTATTAATCTAAATCAAATTCTATACCTTGAGCCAATGGTAATTCAGTGCTCCAGTTCAGTGTATTTGTTTGTCGTCTCATATATTGCTTCCACGCATCGGATCCAGACTCCCTTCCACCGCCAGTTTCTTTTTCGCCACCAAACGCGCCCCCAATTTCGGCGCCAGATGTTCCAATATTTATATTGGCAATCCCGCAGTCACTTCCACGGTGAGATAAAAAATATTCAGCATTACTCACATTGGTCGTAAACATAGCTGATGATAATCCTTGAGGGACATCATTATGCATATCAACTGCTTCTTCTAATGTTCTATAAGGAATAATATAAAGTATTGGGGAAAATGTTTCAGTTTGGACAATATCCCATTCATTCTTCGCTTTAACAATTGTTGGTTTCACGAAAAAACCATTTCTTTCCAGTTTTGAACCACCGTACAAGATTTCCCCTCCAGAATCTTTTGCAGTTTCTAATGCCTGTAAATACTCATTTACAGCATTTTCATCGATGAGTGGCCCCATCAAATTGCCATCTTTCATTGGATTGCCAATATTGATCTGTTTGTAGGCTTTCACTATTCGTGTTAAAAATTTTTCCTGGATACTTTCATGAATAATAATTCGTCTAGTTGAGGTGCATCTCTGTCCAGCTGTCCCTACAGCGCCGAATACTACAGCAGGAATGGCCAAATCCATATTGGCCGTTTCATCAATGATAATAGCGTTATTGCCACCCAATTCAAGGATAGTTTTCCCGAATCGGCTCGATACGGTTGAACTCACATGGCGTCCCATAGATGTGGATCCAGTAAATGAAACAAGGGGTAAACGCCTATCATTAAGCATTTTTTCTCCAACCACGGAACCTTGGCCTATGACTGAAGAAAATATACCTGTATAGTTGTTTCTTTCCATTACGGCATTACAAATATTCTGCACTGCAATAGCACACAATGGCGTGCTAGAGGACGGCTTCCAAATGGTTGGATCCCCGCAAATAGCAGCAATGAATGCATTCCATGACCAAACGGCTACTGGAAAATTAAATGCTGAAATCACACCAATAGGTCCACGGGGATGCCATTGCTCATACATGCGATGATCTGGTCTTTCTGAGTGCATTGTTTTACCATAAAGCATTCTTGATTGACCAACAGCAAAATCGGCAATGTCAATCATTTCTTGTACTTCGCCAACACCTTCCTGTTTGATTTTCCCCATTTCCATTGAGACAAGACCACCAAGGGCATCTTTTTTCTCGCGAAGGGCATCGCCCATTTCACGAACGAGTTGCCCCCGAATTGGGGCTGGGACTTTACGGAAATCTTTGAAAGCCGCTTCTGCATCTTGAACAATAATGTCGTAGTCCAATTCTGTGGCTTGGTAAACACTGGCAATTAATTCCCCCGTAGCCGGGTTTACAGATTCGATCAATCCTCCTTTACGTGAATTTGACCATTTTCCGACACCTGAGCATGCACCATAGTTCACTTGATCTATACCTAGTTCTTTTAATATTGATTTCATCAATAAAATCCTTAAAGTGATTTCATAACATCATCGATTGCATCTGCAATCCGATCAATTTGATCCGCGGAAATAGTTAATGCAGGTGCAACCCTTACGGTCGAATGATGCGTTTCTTTAGCATATACACCACGTTTGAGTAATTCCACTGAAACATGATGACCATCCAAATGAGGCTCATTATGCATTTCAAACGCCGTTAATAGCCCTTTACCTCGCACTTCTTTAATTTTGTCGGCATATACTTGTTTCATCGCTTGAAACCGCGCCATTAACTGTTTTCCCCTTTTTTTAGCTTTTTCCGCCAGATCTTCATCGATAAGAACTTTAATTGCATAAGTAGCCACTACAGCACCAAGTGGATATCCTCCGAAAGTTGAACCTTCCGAACCAGGTGTTAAAAGACCTATAATATCATCACGGCCTGCAACAAAAGAAACTGGTATAACGCCTCCTCCCGCAGCTTTTCCGCAACCCATTAAATCTGGTTTAATACCAAATAACTGGTGGGCAAAATTGGCACCGGTTCGACCAAATCCTGTCTGGACTTCATCCATTGCCAACAAAATATTAAATTTTTTACAAAGCTCAGATACTTTTTTCCAGTAAGATTCATCAGGGATAATTACGCCTGCCTCGCCCTGGATCGGCTCCACTAGAAAAGATGCAATTCGATCTCCCTTTTCTTCAAATAATGATTGCAGAGCTTCAATGCTATTAAACGCGACCAGTTCAATACCTGGTACTTTTGGTCCAAAATTCTTAAAAGAACTAGGATCATCCGACATTGATATGGCAGTCATTGATCTGCCATGAAAATTTCCTTTAGCTGCTACTATAATCGCTTCATCTTGTGGAATTCCTTTTACTTCATATCCCCATTTCCTGGATAGTTTAAACATCAACTCTGGTGCTTCCACACCTGCAACTTTGGGTATCACGCGATCCATCTTTGTTATTGCCGTAGCGGCCATTAAAAATGCACACATGTATTTATGACGAATTGAACGTGGTACAGTCGGTAGTTTTTCATTGGAAAGATGATGGATAACCGCATCCACGATTGTCTGATTTAACTGTCCCTGGTTCACGGCTGAATAGCAACACAATCCATCAATCAACTCTTCTTCAATAAAAGTTGAAATATCATTAGGGTTGGGCTTGCGCGCTATTAAAGTGGATGAATCTTTTACATGAGAAACAACAACATTTTCCAAAGGGCTATAATTATTCGCGCCTTTTTCTTTTTCAATATTTTCGTGTTCTTTCGGAGTTAAATCTCCTATGCGAATACCATTGATGGTTAAATCATCACCATATCCGGTGATGGAAAGATTGGTCATGAATTATCCCTCGCTACAAGTAAAAAATAAAAATTAATACCAATGGACTGGTTAATATCAGCGAATCAAATCGATCGAGTACACCACCATGTCCCAACAAAAGTTTTCCGGAATCTTTTATCCCTGCATCACGCTTCAACATGGACTCTACAAAATCACCAAGCTGACCACAAACACCCACAATGAAGGTTAGTATCAATACCTGTAAAGGGCTCAGCACGTATTGAATAAAACCAATCCTATTCATTACATAAAAGGACGCAAACGCTCCAATAATACCACACACAAATCCCACCACTGTTTTCTTTGGACTGATGCGTTCAATCAATTTTTTCTTTCCCCATAATATTCCAAAAATATATGAGGCTGAATCACAGATCCATACGGAAAAAATCATAGACATGGTAAAACGGGTCCCATTGAGTTCATCCCAATTTCTGACTGCAATCATAGTACCTAGTAAAACAGCAACATATACGACCCCGCTTATTGTTACCGATATATTCTCAAACGGATTTGGCTTGGCGGCAAAGATTTCAATCAATAATAAAAGAACCACCAGTAATAAAATACCAGCAAGAATATTTGTGGGGTGTATATGAGGATATTGGATATATAAAAAACAAACGAACAAAGCCATAAGAATACCCAGAATTGCATTAGGTTTAACTCCGCTGCTTTTTTTCATATTGTAATATTCAAGAAGGCTAAGAAAAATGACTAAAGCCACGAAAGCGGCAAATATGATACCACCTTCAATCAAAAGGTAAATTATTGTTGGAATACCCAACAAAATAATCGGTAGTCTAGTCCAGAACGTACTCACCATTTTTATACCAATACTTCAATTTCCTTTTCTAATACTTTCACATGAACAGGAGTGTTTCCCAACATTTCACCATCAATATTTAACGAATTCTGGTCTTCAGTTAAAATTGAAAATTCACTTACCTGACGGTAATCAACAACAGGATCACTAATATGATTTCCACTGAATACTTTTGGGAATAATCGCAATAATTTAAGTCTTCCCACTTTTTTTACAATGATAAGATCAAGCAAACCATCATTTAATCTAGCTAATGGAGCCATTTTCATACCTTTTCCTGTGTGGATAGTATTGCAGCCAATGACAAATGCAAAATCAGCTGCAATATTATTTCCTTCAATTTCAATTCGGCCAAAACGCTTTCTATGTCTAATTACCTCAATTATTGCGGCAATATCATAGCGTAAAGTACCCAACCAACGTAATTTTTCTGCTAAGTGATTCGCATCAGTAGGTATACCCCATCCAACTATATTAAAACTATAATAAATCACACCATCCGCATCACAGTGTAAAATGTCAATTTGTCTTCTCTGACCTTTAACGATACGTCTTGCTGCCTCAACCGGATCAAGACAATTCAAATCATGCATGAATGAATTACCTGTACCACCAGTAATCAAACCAATCGGAATCTTCTGACCGTCATTCCTCCGCATTAATCCATTAATCACTTCATGCAGGGTACCATCTCCACCAATACAGCAAAAGCCATCGTATCCTGTTAAATCAATTTCCTGTGCAATATCACGTGCATGACCGGCATATTCAGTTTCCAATATTTTGACTTCAGCATGGCTTCCTTCAAAAATTGGTAAAACCTTTTCAAGTATACGCAATCCTTTCTTGGTTCCACCATGTGGGTTCACTGTAATGTAGTAACGAGACATTTTAATCTCGGTGCTTCATATATTTACCATCGCCCCACTCTATAACTTCAATTTTTACCTTTGCTGTTCCTTGATTTACAAATTCCAGTTTTTTTGCGGCTCCATAAGAACAATCCAATATTCGCCCTTTTACATATGGCCCACGATCATTGATACGTAAGATAAGGGATTTGTTATTATCTAAGTTTGTAACTCGGACGATTGTATTCAATGGCAGAGTTTTATGCGCTGCTGTTAATCCATACATATCATAAACTTCACCATTGGCTGTAAGCTTGCCATGAAAATCTTCAGCGTAAAAGGAGCTTACACCAGTCATCACTTTGCGATTTTTTACATTGGATGATGTCTTTAGGGCTGGTGGTTTTCCTTTGTTTGTACTGCTGGGTTTAGCAGGTCCCGTTCGATATCGCGGTGAGTTTGAACAACCACTGATCATAGCAATAATTATGATAAGTAAATAGAATTTTGACATGCTATTCAGGAAAGGGTTCGAACTGATCCAATCAAATCTGTGGCCGATTTTCGATTAGTTTGATTTATAAATGAATCTAAAGAATCAATAATATCTTCACCAATACCAGGGTCCCTATAGTTTGCCGTACCCACCTGGACAGCAGTGGAACCCGCCATCATATATTCAACAACATCATCAGTATTTACAATTCCTCCCATACCGATTATCGGAATGGACAATTTATTATATAACTTATGGACCATGGCCAAGCCAACGGGCTTAATTGCAGGACCCGATAATCCGCCATAGGTTGTAAAAATATTGCTTGAGCCACTTTCTGCATCAATACTCATACCAACTACAGTATTAATTGCAGAAACGGCGTCAGCCCCTGCATTTTCGGCGGATAACCCTATAGAAACTATGTCCGATACATTTGGGCTTAATTTCATAATTAACAATCGTTCAGTTAAAATGCGCAATTTCTCAGTCAATTTTGCTGTCATGTCGCAATCCACACCGAATTCCATGCCACCTTTTTTGACATTTGGACAGGAAATATTGATTTCATATCCCGCAATTACAGAAGATACGGATTCCATCATTTCCATGATTTCGACATATTCCTGTACATCAGTACCAGCAATATTCACAATTATTTTGGTAGTGAGATTTTCGTAAATCGGCAGCATGTCTTGTATATACTTTTTCACACCTATATTGGCAAGGCCAATCGAATTAATCATACCTGATGGCGTTTCAACAATTCTAGGTGGCGGGTTACCCTCACGCGGTTTTCGAGTGATTGATTTGGTGACGATAGCTCCTAAACGATTTACATCTACTAGTTCTGGCGCCTCGGTACCATAGCCGAAGGTTCCCGATGCTACCCAAATTGGATTCTGAAATACTTCACTTCCTATTGTGATCTTAAGGTCAGCCAAAACTAATATCCCCCGCTTCATAGACAGGCCCATCCAGACATATCAATGAATATTTTTGATGGTAACTATCATCACGAATTTCATAATTATGCCTTTGGATGACACATCCTTGGCAAAGACCGAAACCGCACCCCATATAGCTTTCGACAGATAATTGAGCAGGAATATTATTTTTTAGTGCAAATTCGCGTACTGCATGTAACATTGGTTCCGGTCCACATGCAAACAAGTATGTAGTCTTATTTTCTATAATAATTCGTTTTAACGGTTCCATTACTGTCCCTTCATCTCCAATAGTACCGTCATCTGTTGTAAGATAAATATTTTCTTCTGGTTCATGTTCAATGAAATGTTCATTTCCTGATTTCGCTCCAATGATCATTGTATGATTGACTTTTTTTGCAGCACACTCCTTCTTCAAATTTAAAATGGGAGCCAGGCCGACCCCCCCGCCAATTAATACTGGATAAGTTCCATTGTCCCAATTTGAAAATGTATTACCTAATGGTCCCATTAATTCTACTGTTTCACCTTCTTTTTGACTCGCGAGAATTTTTGTTACATCGCCAAAAATTTTATAAATAATCGAAATACATCCATCTTCGGCCGAGGCGATACTCATTGGTCTGCGTAATGGATGGCTCCAATCATCCAGTGCAAGAATGTTGATAAATTGACCTGCGCCTAAATAGGAATCTGCAATATTGGGCGCTTCATAGTGCATTTCCCAAATATTATGCGCCACTTCGCAATTAGATTTTATTCGGGCACGTTCAATAATCATTGGTTTCAGATGTATCTACAAAGACAGAATTTAAAAATGCGGCACGCTTTCCTGAAGGTTCAGCCTGATACGAATCACTATGATGTTTTAGTATCCACTCATAATACTTCAATGCACTATCCGGTTTTACAAAATGATAATCATATTGGTAGGCTAGAAAATAAGCCGCCTGTGCACTGGATTCAGAAACGGTATCTTCAATTACAATTTCTCGATAACCATCCATAGCTAAAGCTGGATTATCACTCCATTTTCGTTCAGCCGTTACCAATTTTTCATCTGATGTTGAAGTCATTATTTTATATGATTTATCCTTATTGATAATTGCTAAGGCAAAATCTGTTTTAGGAAATTCATTGACAATTCGCTGTTTTAATAATTTTGACAAACTTAATTCACCTTTATCTTCCAGAATGACAGATTTTGCATATAAGGCTTTTGGAAAAAGTTTGGATTGATATGCATATTGAATAAGTAAATCTAAATAAACCAAACCTGTATCACTTCGGTCAAAATGAAATGCTTCCAATTCAGTCAAACTATATAAATTTTTCGCCAATTCATTTTGCTCATCTTCCGTAAAATGGAAATCAGCAATCGTATCCGATTCAGCAATTCGGAGTGACCAGGATTCGAGGTCTAATTTGGACTGTTGATAAGTGTTAATTTCCTTAATCCGAACCTGTGCTGGTTGTGCGTACAGTGATTGTTTATTTTCTTTTACCACCGAGCTATACTGTTTTAAAGCGTCTTCCATATCCCAATCTTGTTCAATAGAATAATTACCCAACATATAATATGCTTCTGCAGAAACAGTCGTTTTAGGATAATCCTGGACAATTGATGCTAAACGGTTTCTGGATTCTGATATCATATTTTGCTGATCATAAAGTTTGGCTAATTCCAACTCAAGGTTGGGAAAAATGGTCTTATAATTATCATCCAGTAACATATTTTTTATAGAGTTGGTAGCTAAATCCAAGTTCCCTTTTAACCGATAGATCTGGACTGTTTTTAGGTTGCCCTCTTGTATCTGTTTTTTTGATTGGGAATTTTTAATAACCTCCTGGTATCCTGAAAGTGCACGGTCATAAGATTTTGCATCGAAAGAAAGTTCAGCGATACGATAATAAATCTGACCTTTCTCATTTTGATCCTGGATTCTCTCAGCCGACTTTTCAAGATTGTCCATCGCTTCAGAATACATTTTCTGTTCCAGAAAAATTTCTGCAATTGCAAGATACACTTTCGCTTCCATATCGACGTTCAGACTAAAATTAATTAATTCATTTAGACCGTTAATCGCAGGCTGAGGTTTATTTTGTTTCCATTTAACTAAAGATGTCCAGAATTCTACTTCAACATAGACTTTATCGCCGAATTCATTCTTCAATTCACCTAAAGTCCCCATGGCTTCCCGTAATTCACCACGATAAAAGTGTGATTGGACGATCAGAATAAATGCTTTTTTTCGTAATTTAAAATCAGGATATTCATCCATAACAAACCTTGATTTTTCAATGACCTTTTCGTAATCATTTATGGCCGATTGGGGAATTTTTTCACCTCGGTTTTGTAGCCGGATTTTTTCAGCCTTTTCAAAAAATTCTTCTGCATTGTAAAATGTATTAAAATATGCTTTAAAATTGGCACAGGATATAAAAATAAGGCCCGCAACAGGTATCCATTTCCGGGCCAATGTATAAATATGATTTTTGGGCATATTTTCTGTACAGAAGTTCCTTCATTCCAATCGTTATTTAAAAATAATTTATTCCATGCAATTGAAATGGATTATTTTGTTTTCCATCTGTTTAAGATTATTGAACGCTCAAACAGATATTTTTTCGGAAAACCCAGGATTTATATATGTGAGATCTGATACAACTGCCGTGCCTATATATATTAACGGCAACTTAATCGGGCATACTCCCATTTATAAGCCCATCCCAGTATTGGAAGGCATTCATCATATTAGTTCTCATCCCCCTTCAATTCGGGATCCTTTTTTACAATATGCAAATACCGAGGAAATGAAACAGGTTTTTGTTATGAGCGGTGATACTGTCGAGGTTTTATTAGATACCTATCTATTAACCCATCGATTAAATCAGATCAAAAAAGATTATTATTTTACAAATTATGTTGGGATTGGTATCAGTCTATTAGTGGTTTGGCAACTATGGATTCTAGCGAGCAATTAAATGAAACAATTATTATGATCACTGCAATCATCCCTAAATTCATATGTGGAATTCATATATGGCAGACAACCATAATATAGAAGAATCAATTAAGTTTCGGCCTGATTATACATGGCCGGAAGAAGGATCAACGCGTAATTGCCCTAGATGCAATAATCCAATGCAATTACAGGAAAATTTACGTGATTTTTATGGAAAACCTTGGTGGTGCCATAGCTGTCAATGGCAATTTTCCGAAGAAGACCTTAAAGAATAGTGAATCATTTAGGCTTCAAACAATTCTGAATATTCTGCCATGATACTATCTACAACCCACCTAACAAGAACGTAATCATCAAGTAAACCAATTAGGGGTGAACTATCGGGGATTTCATCCAATTCCTCCAGAAAATATTCCAAAGCAAAAACGATTCTTTTTTTCAAATCTTCATTTAATTCTGGCAGATCCTTTAAAATACTTAACAGTTTCGAAATGTCTGATACTAATATAACCTGATAATCAAAAAGATTTGGACGTGACACTAAACTTTCAATTTTTTTAGGGACTTCTTTTAAAACCATGGGAATATCATTTAGGTCAATTTCTGAGATACGTTTTTCGTACCGAGCCTTGTCTTCTGCAGTAAGTTGAAGTTGGTCTGAGGGATTCATTAATTGTAATTTAGAATAAATAATCAAAACAAATTCATAATGAATGCAGAAGAAATTATTCGTGAAAGATTGTCAGCACATTTAACACTTTCTCATTTGGATCTACGTGATACAACTGGTAAACATATTCACCACCAGAATTTTGATGGTGGGCTTCATATTTCCGCTATCATTGTATCTGACAATTTTAAAAATAAATCTCTGTTGGAACGGCATCAACTCATTTATAGCGCACTGGGATCTTTAATAAAAAATGAAATCCATGCATTCAGCATGAAAACCTATACAACTGAAGAATGGCAATCTCATGCTTCATGATGTATTAACTATTTCCTACTCTGATCCAGAGGCACCAATTCTTTTTGAAAATTCTCTGAAGAATACGGGGTTTGCTGTTATTAAAGATCACGCTATTAAAGCTGATTTGATCAATCGAGTCTATGATGAATGGAACACCTATTTTTCTAGCGATTCTAAAATGGATTTCATCTTTGACGAAGAAAAACAAGATGGTTATTTCCCATACCTTACTGAAAATGCTAAGGGATCAACATCAAAAGACCTAAAAGAATTCTACCATATCTATCAATGGGGACGCATACCAGATATTATTGGTTCTTCTACCATGGCTTTATATAATCAGTTAACTGAAGTTGCATCACTATTATTAGGATGGATTGAATCTTGTGCACCCTCTGAGGTTGCCAAATTATTTTCAATTTCGTTAAAAGACATGATAAAGGATAGCCGATTGAACCTGTTTCGAGTGATTCATTATCCTCCTATGACTGGCAATGAAGAACAAGGTGCTATTCGCGCCGCTCCACACCAAGACATTAATTTATTAACTGTTTTGGTGGCTGGGAGTCAACCCGGTCTTCAAGTATTAGATATGAATGGGAAATGGCACAATGTGAGTACTGATAAAAATACAATCGTGGTCAATTCTGGTGACATGCTCAAAATGGCTTCAGAAAATTATTACCCCTCTACAACACACCGTGTAGTAAACCCTGATCCAACCTTAAATATCAGTCGTTATTCTATGCCTTTATTCCTACATCCTCGAGGTGAGGTGGTATTGAATAAAGAACACACTGCTGGTTCTTATCTTAAAGAACGACTCAAAGAAATCGGTCTGATATAAAAAACTAAATCAATCATAGTTTCTCTTGATTTATCTTTTTTCTCCTTGGTAGGCGCATGCTTGGAAAGTCAGTGAACATATAAAGGAAATCAACGACAGTTATTTGGCTAGCATCGCCTCTCGCTTAGCTTTGAATTCAGTACCATCGCTCCATTGGGGCCATTCATTGTGTTGGCCAATTGCATATCCTACACGAAACAGAATACGACCATCTTCTACCATTCCTTTGTAATTCCAATC
>JYMV01030045.1_pt1 | contig 37114 bp, 24 predicted proteins | sample 338911 | NCBI WGS metagenome assembly JYMV01 (sample SAMN03354496, study PRJNA234377) | hydrothermal vent metagenome | biome: Deep sea; feature: Hydrothermal plumes at the Eastern Lau Spreading Center, Western Pacific Ocean; material: Seawater | place: Tonga | collected 2009 | depth 2000 m m | reverse complement strand
AGCTTGACGTTTAGTGAGAATCTGGATTACGGGTCTCTGAAGTCATCGGTTTTCCGGATGAAGAATGTAACAGACAACAGCGGCACGTTCGACATATCGTTGGAGGGTGCGTTATCTGACAGTTCCTTGGGACTTGAGGTGAAATTCTGGGATGCGGTTTCAGGCGGTTTGGAAACAACGGCTAACAATGTTCGCCGTTTGGAAATCAAGTCGTCAACGGTAAAATTGTTGGAAGGAAAGCAGTATCAGATCGATTTGGTGACGAATGATGCCATGGGCGGTACATCAACAGATGGTTTGAAATTGGTTTTGCCGAGTCATTTGGCCGATGGGTTTGTTTTTACCACCGGGACACATCCAACAGTGGTATCGCCGACGGCCGCGGATGAAGCGGCGTCCACCTCGCAATCAACTGATCTGGATTATAGCTTGACGTTTAGTGAGAATCTGGATTACGGGTCTCTGAAGTCATCGGTTTTCCGGATGAAGAATGTAACAGACAACAGCGGCACGCGCGACATATCGTTGGAGGGTGCGTTATCTGACAGTTCCTTGGGACTTGAGGTGAAGTTCTGGAACGCGGTTTCAGGTGGTTCGGAAACAACGGCTAACGATGTTCGCCGTTTGGAAATCAAGTCGCCAACGGTAAAATTGTTGGAAGGAAAGCAGTATCAGATCGATTTGGTGACGAATAACGCCATGGGCGGTACATCAACAGATGGTTTGAAGTTGGTTTTGCCGAGTCATCTGGCCGATGGGTTCGTTTTTACTACCATCCTCAGTTTAACTGGAGATGTCAATAATGATAATCAGGTTGATATCCTTGATTTGGTGAAAGTTGCCAGTCAATTTGGTCAGGCTGGAGAGAACCTGTCGGGAGACGTCAATAATGATAATCAGGTCGATATCCTTGATCTGGTGAAAGTTGCTGGTAACTTTGGCAAAAGTAATGTGGTCGCTGCACCAACACGACTAGCTAACCAACTGACTTTCACTACCCAGCAGAAGCATAGCATCCAATCAGCTATAGTGGAGCTGGAACGCATGCCAGTCAGATCAGAAACAGAAGAATTGGTGTTCAACCTGTTGGTATCTATTCTGCCTGAAAAACTGCCGGCACGAACGCAACTGCTGCCTAATTATCCTAATCCTTTCAATCCTGAGACATGGATACCATTTGAATTGAGTCAGGATTCAGGGGTGAAATTGATGATTTACGATGTGTCAGGGAATCTGGTTCGAGGCATCACTGTCGGGTACTTGCAAGCTGGCAGCTATGTAGGTCAATCAAGAGCTATCTACTGGGATGGTAAGACGGACTCAGGTGAATCCGTTGCCAGTGGAACATATTTCTATACCCTCACGGCTCAAGACTATACATCCACACAGAAGATGATTATTTTGAAGTAAAAGGGTGCGGATTCAGTTGGTGTACCCAAGCTAAGTTGGTTTGCTAAGCTTTAAAGTTCATCCAACCTAAGATAGGAAATGTAAATGAGGCAAAGAATAGGCTTAATAGCGGTTCGCTTGTTTGTACTTGGTTTTGTTCTGGATAGTCGATTAGGTCCATCGATAACTCGGGTATTAGCATGTCTGGAATAAGTAAAAGAACGTTTGCTTTATGTCTATTAATTGTTTTGTTGACGGTGACCTTTAGCCTCGATTCGGTTTATGGTCAGTTCAGTATCAGAGGGAATGTGACAGAAGCTGACGGAACAGCAGTGGGAGTGGGCTATACGGTCAAGGCGGTCAACCAGCAAGTTTCCGGCTGGTCAATTTACACGGATGGAAAAACGAGAGTCGATGGTTCGTATACTGATATAACCTTCATAGACTTCTTTGGTAAGACCACCAATGCGGGCAATCAAATTGTTTTGACAGTGGTTGAAAATGCAACTGGTCAAACCAAGGGCAGGAAGGTTTATACGGTTACTCAGCAAGCGGTAACAGCTATGCGTGCCAGTGTTGATATCAGGCTATCCGGGATAATGGCGGAATTTTCACCTGCGGCAGAGGTTTTGGCAGATGGGGTTTCGTCTTTGCAGGTAACGGTAACGGTGCAGGATGAAACGGGAGAGTTGGTCAAAGATGACAGTTTGACCCTTGAATCGGCCAAAGGTTCCGTTATCGGTAATGTGGTCAATAACGGAGATGGGACTTATAGTACCACTTATTCGCCGTTATCACTGGTAATCTCCGGTTCTGTAGCGGATTCGTTGACGGTGACATCTTCCAAGCTGAATCAGTCGGTGGTGGAAACGGTAACCCTTCTGGAAGTGCCGACGGTAGTCACCATGTCTGTCAGCGGCCAGACATTTCAGGCCGATGAAAGCAAGACATCCTCGGTCACGATAACAGTCAAGCGTGGAACAGCGGTCAAGGATGAGACGGTAGAGATAACTGCCAGTCGTACGGATGGAGTTTCTGATGCAGGTTCGGTGGGAGCCATTGTCAATAACGGAGATGGAACTTACAGCGCCACCTATACCCCGGCCAAAGCGGTGGGCCAAGTGTCGTTGCTAGCCACGGCCGAGAAGTCGGGCGTTTCGTCCGCCTCGGTTTTGATAACCACCAACGCCGGTCCAGCCGCCAATTTGGCATTGGTTCTGGCACCTGAAGAGGTTTCGAGTTTAGCTCAAGGCAGCATCACTGCCATGGTAACGGATGCCACCGGCAATGGCGTGGGCGGACTGAATCTGAGCGGCACTGCCGCCGGGACGGGGACAGTTAGTGTTTCAACGGCTGGAGAAACTTTTGGCAGTTACAACCTGACTTATACGGCTTCAAAGATTGAAGAGGCAGGAACAGACGAGGTAACGGTATCGGTTTTGACTACGGAAATCTCGGAGAAGGTGACGGTCAAGCTGACGCCGATCCAGCGGATTTGTCTACAAGAAAGGTGGAACGGCCCCGGTATCCGGTTTGCAGGTTAAAGTGAAGGCAGGGACCCTGGAATCGGAGACAACCACTGCGGGTAACGGCTTGTATGAAGCCACCTTCTTCGGTCTGTTAGCCCCGGTAGCATGGACGGGAGACTTGATTTCGGTGGTGGTGACGGACAGTGCAGGACAAGAACGTGGCAAGGTTGAAGCCTTCCCCTTGTCGGAGCAGCATCTTGATGCCGACAGTCCGGATTTGGCCAACATAGATTTGCCGATAACCACTGATGTTGGTTCGATGTCCAATAGTTTGTCGGTATCGGGCACGGTTTATCTGGATGACGGGGAAACGGCAGTTGGTAGTGGAGTGAGGGTGAAAGTTGAGAATGCCAAGCGGAATCTTACGCAATCGGTGTTGACGGACAGGACAGGCGGTTACGCCATAGAGTTTTCGGATGAGGTGAAAATGGTGTCGGAGACGGATGATGTCCTGACATTTACAGCAAGTTTGGGAGACAAGGTTTTTAGCGCCAGTCGGACGTTGACGTCAGCCGAGGTTGAAGGAGGATTGTTAAGTTATGGCCTCCGCACGGATTTCCCGGCGACAGCCAATGAGACGTTTGTGGTCTATGGCACGGTTCTGCAGGTTGATGGTCAGGCGCCTGCCCGAGCAGGATTGAAGGTTGTTGTCAAACTCAATGATTTTGAAGTGGCAGTCCCTACCGAAAGTGAAGGACGTTATGAAGCGACCAACGTAGTGCTGAACAGTTCGGTAGTTATCGCTACGACCGGTGATGTTGTCAATGTGGAGGTGACAGCCACGGATATTGCCGTCAGTCGGGTTGTGGGTACCGCGACACATAAGCTGACAACAGCGGAAGTCAAAGTGCAGCGTGCAGAGATCAATGTGACCACTGATTTGAAAGTGGCCAGCAAAGTGTTATCATTGTCCGGTCAAGTTTATCTGGATGGTGGAGAAATCCCTGCGCCGGATGGCTTGGCGATTACGGTATCCAACGTGACCCGTAATCAGCAGATTAGTGACGTGACAATAGACGGAGGCAAGTACAATATTACTTTCCTGGACTTGTCAAATAAGATTGTGGTTGAAACGGAAGATGAGTTGAAAATTACGTTGACCAGCGGTGACGGTGCCGTGTTTGAAAAGACTCATGCTGTCTCTACCGGAGAAGTGAGTGCTGGAAAAGTAGAGGATCTGGATGTTGTGACCAACTTCGGAGCTACCACCAAATTGTTGAATGTGAAGGGTATTGTTTACCGTGAGGGTGGAGAGGTCGCCGGACCTGCCGGTTTGACAGTTAAAGTTTCAGTCAAAGGGAGCCGGGCGTCACAGTCGGCAGTAACCGCGGGAGATGGCAGTTATAGTTTGAAATTGGGAAATGGAATTGCGTTTCTGGCCCAAACGGGTTCCGAAGTGACGGCATTGGTATCGGATGCGGCTGGAGAGCGAGGACGTGGTTCGATTGTGCTGACGACATCAGCTGTTGTCAGTGGGAATGCGATTCTGAATGCCATCACGGATTTGGGAGCGACGACAGACACGCTGGCGGTGACGGGTAAGGTCTATAACCAGGGAGAACAGGTGATTAAGAGTGGATTGACGGGGATGGTTAGTCTAGGGAACGTGTCAGTTACAGTCTCCTTTGAAGCGGATGGCACCTATTCGGCCACTTTTGTCAGCTTTACTGGTTCGATAGCTGAAAGTGGTGATACGGTAAGGCTTTCGTTTACTCACTCGGATGGCAGCATATCTGCGTATCAGGCCAAGCTGACGACCAAGCAGATAACGGATCAGTTGGCGGAAGTTGATGTGATGACGGATCTGAGCGTATCTACAGAAACGCTGGCGGTAGTGGGTAAAGTCTATGATATTGATGGTCAAGTGATTAAGAGTGGATTGACAGGTACGGCTAGTATAGGAGGTGTATCAGTTCCAATTTCTTTTGAAGCGGATGGCACCTATTCGGCCACCTTCTTCAGTTTTACCGGTTCGGTAGCCAGTAGCGGCGATATGGTTGAACTCTCTTTTGTTAGTCAAGATGGGGTCAAAGTCTTATACAGGGTAGAGTTGACAGGCAAACAGGTTGCCAGTCAATTGGCTGATGATATTGATGTCGATTTTATCAAAGATGAAGGGCCACCTACTGCCGTTGCTGTTGCCGTTCCTTCTACTATTCAGATAGGGGAGAGTGTTACTTTTGATGGTAGCGGTTCGACTGATGATATTGGTATTGTTTCCTATAGTTGGGTTATTGATGGAGTGGCTTCTGCTGTTAAGGAGAGTACGACAACGCACACTTTTGATAAGGCGGGGTCCTATACTGCCACTCTGACAGTTAAGGATAAAGCGGAAAATGAAGCTGTAGCGACTGTTGCCGTTTCTGTTGGTGGTTTTGGTTTTGCCGGCCTCGTTCGAGAAGCAGATGGCAAGATTCTGGAATCTAATACTGCCACTTCTGAGTCTGTGCTGATTGAAGTAACGCATCTTTCGACCAAGACAAAAGTTGTTGGTATACCCCGCAATGGCCGCTATGTGGCTGTCTATGGTTTGGATCAGTCAGAGAACATAAGTGTTGGGGACCAGTTTGAAATTCGTGCGCTTAGTGCTAATGGGTTGCCTTTATCTAGAACTGTTATGCACGTTTTGGCACCTAAAGAGTACCAAAGTAACATGGTTGAGTTGGCGGATATCGCCACCAATCGAACTTCGACTTACGCCATCACGGGTCGAATTTTTGACGCTGATATTCAGCCGATTGTTGGCGCTGTTGTCTCTGTGGAAACACCGCTTGGAGTCCAAACTGTGATTACGGATGAGTCTGCTTCTTATTCTTTTACATTTTCCGATTACTTGACTAACCCTTCTCGCGGGGAAGAAATTCTTCTTAATGTCAGCATACCAGGTGGCATGTCACGGCGTTTGGTGGTGATTGCTTTTGAGGAACCGATACGTGCAGTTGTCGCAAATTCATTGCCGCTTCTGCTGGGAGGACTCGCAATTAATACCGTGCAGCATCGCGATTTTATCGACCGGCTTGTCTCGCACACCATTGCTGAAACGGAAGTTGGCAGAACCCTGGGAAATGGAGCGGGAGAATTGTTAGAGTTTGTCAGGAAGAGTCCGAAGCTTCGATCTGACATGATTCAGTTGATTGAAGGGTTGTTGCTGGGAGGCCTTCTGCCGAACCAGGTTGTCTTGAGTCCTGAGCTTCCCTTGATTTTCGAACAGTCTGAAACTTTGATAATGGAGAACTTTGGTAATGGTCTTTATCCCTATTCGGTTGCAGGTATGGGGCTGGGAACAAAAGATGAAAATCTTGCTCTGGCGGTGGTTGGAGATAAATTGGATTTGTATCTGATTGTACCGGGGGCTGAGGCCACAAGTGTCGAGTTTAGCCTGACCGGAGCGCAAGGTTCTACGGTTACTGCACAGAGAATTGTAGAAGGGGTGTCAATGCCCCATACTTTTCAATTGGAGGAACAACTTGGCGTTACTTTCTTGCCAGCGTGGCCTGGGTTAAGGAAAGGTGATCAGCAGGTTTTTAATTCTGTTAAATTGAAGTATGCCGTTAAGAATTTACCTGTATCTGGCGACCGTCTGAATCCTGTTGACTATTCACGTGAGGCAATGTTGCAACCGCGTGTTATTTCCGATCAGGTGGTTTGGGAAACAGTTGTTGATATTAAACCTGCAAAAGCTTACTACTATTATTATCAAGTTGAATTAAGCAACCCGTTAGTTTTAAGTTTGGGTGGTAAGAAGGTTGATGTTAGTAACTGGGGACTTCCTGACCCGCGGAACCTGCAGATTGAGGATCGAGATCTGATTGAGAAACTTGTAACCAGGGAGTTTCAGTTGGCTGTTGCGCCTGTACTGGATCCAATGGTTTCTTCCGTTTTTAGTGGTGGCGGTAAGGTTATGTCGATTGCGCCTCAGCAACAGAAGAAGCTGACCAGTATTCTGACTGCGAATGCGTTACCGTTGATGGATGATATTTTGCAGACGCTTGATCCCAAAGTTTCATCTATGTTTGTCACACCAAAATTGTCCACATCGCAGTCTCTCTGGGTTGCTACGTTTGATTTGGCCAATAATATTGATGGTGATTATCAGCTTTCTGCGTCTGTTTATAACACGGACGGTGATTTGGTTGACAGGATAGGCGGTAAAAAGTTCAGGTTAGATCGATTTGCTCCTTCAGCTGATTTGAGCGTGTCTGCCGGTCAAAATTCGCGTGTTTATCAGGCAGAAGATGGTGTTTATGTCGCCACTGCGCTGCCGGTTGCTAAAGGAGAGAGTCCACTGGCTACATTGAACCTCAGCCTTCAACACGATCCGGTAAACGATGTTGATTTAACTGGTTATATCTATCAGCTTATCCGTCATCATGATGATGTTGCCAGTCAAACTGCAGAATTTTGGACGGGTGTGCCAACCTCGCCGGATGCCGATTATACTGGTGCTAGCCAGGTCATTGGAGGTCTGCTAGGTGGGCTGCTGGCACCGGGGCAGCTCGGCATTTTTGGCCAGCAGCCGGTAACCGCTACTGCTCCTCACCGAGTCTTTTTTATGATTCGAGGTGAACAGGCTGATTCGGCTTTGGTGACGGGTAAATTTGGTGTCCGTGCCGTTGGTGTTGATCCGGTGTTGAATGTCGGTTCCCGCATCCCTCCGACTCGCCTGAATGTTGTTCCAGCGGCCGCGGATATGGCTAGGGTGGCGACTGTCATCGTTAACGGCCAGCAGGGGGAGGATACCATTTATGCCGACGAGCTTGATCTGAAACTTCGGGTTTCAATTGTCAGCCGGAAGCATCCGTTGACATTAATACGTGTTGAGTATGTTTCTGCTGGAAATTGGACAGAAATTGGCACGATTGAGGCAGATGCTTTGAAAGGTGCTGCGGCTGGATCAACCTATGATGTGGATTGGAAGGTGACGAACTTTGATGATTTGTTGGCGGTAAGTAGTCAGGTCGATGTGAGAGCTGTTGCTACCAATGCTTTTGGTATAGCGGATCCAAAGCCTGTATCTCTGGCTTTAAAGTTGGATGCTAGGTTGTATCCAGCCCCGCCGGCTGTGAACTCAATTGATCTTACGGCTACCGAATTTGGTAACGACAGTGGCGGTACTAAAGGTGAAATTGTCTTAGTTGCTAAGACGAAGGCATTTACCAAGCCATCCATTGGTCTAGTTCGTTTTGAAGCACGTCGCCAAAAGGAGGCTGAAAATTGGCAAAGGATTGGTGACGTCAAAACTTCAGCCGACGCGTCTAATGGTTTTTTGGAATGGAAGCTGATGTATGATACCAAGAAACTTGGCGATACGATTGTTGCGGGCGGCCCAGCAGCTCGGGATAGATTAAAAGATGATAATCCATATATTGTTAGGGCTGTTGCCGTCGATGTTGCTGGAAAAGCTCATGATACGGTCGGCGTTATCAAGTCAACTGCTTTGTCGGTAGATAACGTTGATGATGTCCCTCCCATAACCGGAACTGAGATCACTCAAATCGTTGATGGTATGGGTGTTCTTAAAGTACAGGGTGGCGCTTATAGCACCGGCGGGTTAATTGCTAAAGATGTCGATCCACCGGTTCTTCTGATTACTGCTAAGCCGGCGGCGGATCCTGCAACCTTTAATAAAGTCGAACTTCATTTTACGATAGGTGAAAAGAAACTCGACCTTATTCCGATGCAGGCTTCGAATGAAGGGCTGTATAAAGCTACCGTTCCGTTAAAGGATGTTGCCAATGGCAAGTATGTCGTTCGAGCATTGGTGACAGATGCAGCCAATAATGTGGAGGTTGCTGATGACAGAGAGGCCATTAGGGTCCACGTCGAGAACTTTGAGTTGCCGTTTAGTGATGAGAAGGGAATAGTGATTGCTATTGGTGATCGGGATCCCCAGTCTGCGACTGAGATTGCTAAAATTTATCCTCGAGGGGTTCCAATTACCAAAGGGGGATTCTCATTTAGCAGCATATTGCCGGCAGATGTTACTGAGAAGGATATTGATATTTTTATCAATGGTCAATCGGCAAGAGCACGAGGGTTGCTTAAGATAGAAGTGAAACTGGTTAAGCCTACTGGTCAGGGATTTCGATCCATGGTTCTGGTTGATGAACAGAAAGAGTTCATTATTACTCTGGATACTTCCCAGTTCGATGATGGGATATATGACCTTAAGGGATACATTTCAACACGAACTGGTCAACTTTCCTTTGATCTGCCTAAAATTAATGTAGATACTGTGCCTCCGGTTATTGAGATTCTGTCACCGTTGACAAATGCCGAAACCAGTCCATTACCGACGATCTATGCTTCCTACAATGATGGTACTATCGGCAGTGGTATTGATGCCAAGACATCAACGATTAAATTAGCTCGCCTGGCACCAACTGAGAAAGTGGTTAAGCTTGATGCCGATGGTTTAAAAACCAATGAAAATGCACTGATATATACCCAATTAGCTTCTCTTGAAGGAGGATTTTATCGTGTAATCGTTGCAGTTTCTGATATAGCTGGGAATTTGGGTGAGACCTCAATTGAATTCGCTATTGAAGGGACGCCACCAAAGATTCCAGACAACACGGCGCCGGTTGTGTCTACATTCAGTCCGCAAGGAATAGTACAGTTTGAAGATGTTCTGGTTTCGGTTACTGCCTCTGATCCGGAATCAGGCGTTTCGGGAGTGATGCTCTCTGTTGATGGAAAGGTTGCCAAGGAAGGCGCTGCTCAGGTCTTTAAGCTTGATAATGGCACGCATAAAGTAAAGGCGGTTGTGACCAATGGCAAAGGTTTGAAAACAACTGCTACTTGGTCGTTTCTGGTTGAGTTGAAGGTTGAAGAGGTTGATAAAACACCTCCGATAGTTTCATCTGTTACGCCGCAAGGATTGGTTAGGTCTGCTGATGTAACTGTTGCTGTTTCGGTTTTCGACGATCAATCTGGTATTTCTGATGTTCAGCTTTCTGTGAATGGTGATGCGGCTAAAAAAGGATCTCAGCGCAGGGTTACCCTGAATTCCGGTAATCATGCGGCACGAGCAGTTGTAACTAACGGTGTGGGTTTGAAGACGACTTTCGATTGGACGTTTACCGTTGAAATTGATACAACACCGCCACAGATTACAACCGTATCGCCGGAAGGGATTATTCGTTTGGGGAAACCGCAGATATCTATATCGGTAGTTGATGATTCTTCGGGTGTCGATAAAATTGAGATTTCGGTTGTCAACGCCTTGGATTTAAGTTCTGTTCCTGGTTCTATTGAATTGGATAGCAAGAAAACTTGGGCTCGTTTGACACCCGAAAATGTTTTAGAGAATGGTACTTATGCTGTTAATGCTAAAGTTTCTGATGCGTTTGGGAATACGAGCGGAGTCAAGTGGGTCTTCACTGTTGAAGTTGATGTTAAGCCTCCGCAGATTATGGCCATCACGCCTCAGGGAACCATACATACTGAAAAGCCATCAATTTCTGCCTCTGTTGCCGATGATATTTCGGGTGTTAAGTCGGTTGATGTCTCACTTCGAGATTCGAATGGTAAGGGCGTTTCCGGTAAGTTGAAAACTGACGATACCAAAAGTTCCGCCACTTTTACCCCCCAAAATAATCTGAAGGAAGGTAATTATTCTGTTGCTATAAAGGCTACTGATAATGCAGGTAATTCCAGTAGTACAAAATGGAGTTTTACCGTTATTCTGGACACGACACCACCAGTGATTACCATAATTTCGCCAATGGGTGAATCCAATGTTTCGGAGGGACGCCCTGTGATTTCCGCTAGCTATACTGATGCCATATCAGGGATTGATCAGGCATCGGTCAAGTTGTTCGTTGATAACGAGGATGTAACGTCCAAAGTGAAGGTATCTGATACCCGTGTTAGCTATATATCAGCATTGGATCTTGCGTTTGGGAGACATGCTGTCAAGATAGAAGTCTCTGATTTGGCTACTCCAACTGTAAATACCTCCTCTCAGGAGTGGACATTTATGGTTGAGAGTCGGGATGGTCTGGCTCTGCTGTATCCGAGGAACTATCCGAATCCGTTTGAAGAGGCAACGACCGTTGCCTTCACGCTGACTCGTGGATCAAGTGTGTCGATTGAGATCTATGATGTGACTATGCGACTTGTCCTTCAATTGAAAAATAACCAATACATGGAGGCTGGTGAACATCAAATTAAATGGGATGGGAAAACAGCTGGAGCGGTTGATGATTTAGCACGTGGAGTTTACTTCTGTCAAATTATCGTGGAAAGTAGTCTTGAACCGGAGTATGGTTTATTGAAGATGGCATTAACACGTTAAGCGGGAAAAGGTGTGGAGTGCATGCCACAAAGTCAAATTGCATATTGTTGAAGGAGGGTATGGTGGGGAAAAAACAGTTGCTTCAATTGGCGATTGTCTCCTTGATCTTAACTTTTTTGTTTGCACAATTTAGTTTTGCTGGAGTTAATGCTGCGCCTCATCTGAATACTGGTGCCGGAGCAAGGTCTTTGGGGATGGCCGGAGCCTTCACAGCAGTTGCCAATGATGCAACTTCGACGGTATGGAATCCGGCGGGTTTGTCGGTTGCCAAGGATTTGACCTTTACGTTGGCTACTGAAAGGTTGGATTTTGATCGAAAGCATAATTTTATGGCGGCTGTCAAGAAGTTGGGAGAAAAAAGCGCGCTTGGTTTTTCTGTCGTTAGCTTTGGTGTAGATGGCATCGAGGAACGGCTAACAAAAGATGATATTTCCGCTAAAAGTATCTTCAATTATAGTATGCACGCCTTTGCGTTATCTTATGGTCGATCTCTAGGTAGTATTAACCTGGGTACCAGCCTGCGAATTCTAACAGACCAGTTTGGCGTTGGTACGGATGAGAAGGTAAACGGTTTTGGTGGAGTTAGTATTGGATTGCTTGGCCACTTGTATTCCAACACAGTCAGTTATGGGGTTGTACTCAAGAATTTATTTGGATCAATAAACGAAAGCAGCCTGCCGGCAGTTCTTGATTTGGGAGTTGCGTTTAGCCTCTTGCAAAGGAACATGGTGACTTTTGCCGTTGATTTGGAGCGAGAGTTTGTTGATATTGAAGAGAGTACAACATCGGCTCGTATTGGTATTGAGTACCTGATCGGAAATACCTTCTCAATTCGCGGTGGAACCAAGGCTACTTCGGATCGTCTTAGCTTATATGGTGGTTTTGGCGTCAATGTGGCAGGTTTGCAGGTTGATTATGCGATTAAGTTGGCTGATAGTGCGGTACATAAGTTAAATGATTCTGGTAACATTCATTTGGTGTCTTTGTCGTACAGCTATTAGTTTTATTTGGTTATTAAGGAGTATGCGACATGAAAGTAATGGAGTACTTGCTGGTTCTGGTAATCATTTTCTATCTCTGTATTCCTCTCATCCTCGCACCGTTCACTGTTGGATTTGCTGCCACAATTACGCCTAATCTTGTTAGCGAGGGTGCCAAACTGATTACGATCAAGGTGGGTGACACGCTCTGGTTTCTGGCGGGGGTATATCTCAAGGATCCAATGTTGTGGGGACAATTTAAGAAATATAATCACTTTACGGATCCCGATTTGATTTTTCCAGGTGAAAGGTTATTGGTTCCGACAACGTTCCAGATGCCTGTTGGTTCAGTGCGGAATATGGTGGATGTTCTACAGGAACCTGTTGTTTCGGAGGAGGTTGTTAAAGAGATTCAAACTAAGTTAATAGAAGCAGGTGTCAGTCTCGGTTCCATAAATAAAATGGTTAGTGCATTTGAGGCTCGGGTTGATTCATTGGGGAAATTAAATAGTGACTTGCGAGATCGGATTGAGGCCAGTGATGACAAGTATGTTGAGACGAATGCGAAGATTGATCGAAACACAACCCGCTTAAATGAACTGACTGAAAAAATGGTTGAAAATCAGGGGAATATGCAAGCTGAGATTTCTGATGTTTTGTCTCAAGTGAGTGGGTTACAGGAAAAACAGGAGAAATTGGGTGACCAACAGCAAGCTGTTGCTGCTAAAATAGCAGCCGATACACGGTTGATTGTTCAACGTGTTGAGGACAATCAGGCAGTTATGTCTGAACTAGAGCAAAAAACTGAGGCGGATCAAGGTCCCATGGAAGAGTTGTCAAAAGGGAAACGGACCTTTGCCGCTTTAGTTGCTGTTGTTGGTGGGTTTGCTTGGTTTGCCGTGAATGTGTTTGGTGGGGCTAATTAAATTTTCTGCTCTAATCAATAGAGAACGGGGAATTGATCAAAGGGAATTTTTAGAATTATGTTCTTCTTGGTTGGTTTCCCTGTTTTTTGTAGGGTATATAATTCAGTGAGGATTGGAAATCTTGCAGTGTTCAGCAATTATAGAAGAAGCAACAGACCGTTTTATTGAGCTTTACGGTGACAGGAAAGAGGGCCTCGGCAAGTCAATTCGGTGTGGAATGGCCTGGATAGCGGATGCTAAGGTTGTCCTCATGGTGACACGTGATCAACACAAACCTAGGGCCACGGATTTGCGTCGTATAAATAGGTTAATTGATCTGGCTGAACACCTGAAGCGTCCGATTTTAGTTTCGTTGCAACTACTGACGTATATTGAACATGGGCTGTGTCTTCAGGAGATACGAAACCGAAAAGAGTTTGACACGACCTTTTTGAAATTTATTTCTCATCCGCTTCCGATTGTGACTGTTATAGATTATGGTATTCTACAGGCTTTGGATACGTCTTTGAAGATTTCGGATTCGCTTTTGGTTCGTGGGGCTGGTTCTACTGATTTTGATCAAACCTGTACAAAAGATGGCCTGCAAATTATTAGAAATGTTGATAGTGATTTAGGGCTGAAAAGTTCGATCTCTGATATGTTCTTCCAGCTTTTAACTGTTCAAAAAGATGATTTAATAAAACGACGGAAAAATCGTTTGCGATATGCTAATTCCTGAGGTCGTTTCCAGGTTAAAGCTTTTTTAGAATTGATATGTTTAAGGATGATTTGCGGTCTAGTATTGACGGTGTGGTTCTGCCAATGACTAGAGCGATTAGCTGGCTGGGAATAACACCGAATATGGTGACTTTTGCTAATTTCGGTGTCAACTTGGTTGCTGCATTTTTTTTAGCTAAAGGATACCTGATTTGGGCAGGGATATTAATTCTTTTTGCTGGTGTTCTTGATCATATGGATGGTGCAGTTGCCCGAATTACCAACCAATCTAGACCATCTGGCGCGTTACTTGATTCTGTGGTTGATCGTTATTCTGAAATTGCTGTTTTTTTTGGCCTTCTTATCTATTTATCCCATTTAAACTCTAGTTATTCGGTTTATGGTGTGTGTTTGATTTTTCTGTCCATATCCGGATCTGTTCTTGTTAGTTATATTCGGGCTAGGGCAGAGGGGTTGGGTATTGAATGTAGGGTAGGAATTATGCAACGACTTGAACGAGTCGGCTTAATCACAATTGGTATTTTAGCTCAAGGGATATCCCAAAGCTTTTATGAAAAACTGCAATCGGATGGACTTATTCTGATAGGTGTTCTTTTTGTTTTGACAATAGGAACACATCTCACGGCGGCACACCGATTAATATTTTCCTATCGCCAACTTAACTTATAAACCGTTGATAGAATCTTTTAAACAGCTTTTCTGAATAGGCACGACGATCTCTAGTATTCCCTGCAAAACTGCTGCAGGACTGTCAATGGCTTCCACCTTTGATATAATTGGATCTTGGTAATGCCTTAGTACCGGCTGAGTTTCCTTTCTATAAACTTCCCATCGTCGTCGTATGACATCCTCACGTGCGTCGTCAATCCGATTTTCTTTTAAGGCACGTTTTCGAAGACGCTTAATCATTTCTTCTTCATCGTTGCAAAACAGATGGATTATCTGTAGAACGTTGATGTGATGCTCCATAATTTCTGCTTGGATTATACTGCGTGGAATACCGTCGAGAACCAGTAAATCGCTAGAAGGTTTGTATGATCCTAAGATAGTGTTTGCGCGAACATGTTGTTCCCACAGTTCTACCGAGGTTTGATCTGGTACGAGGTCTCCTCGTGAGGAGTACTCATAAATTTTTTCTCCTAATTTGGATTTGACATCTATTGTTCTGAAGACATCTCCACAAGAAAGGTGAAAGAAACCAGGAATCGATGCCAGAATTCTTCCTTGTGTCCCCTTGCCAGTTCCAGGAGCTCCAAAAAGCAAAACCGTTTGATAGCGTGCTTCTTGATCCATTGTGTTTCTCACTTCAGCTTTAGAAAATGTTGATAATCATATGTCAAGCTTGACCGCAAAACTAGCGGAAATTGTGTGTGAAATTGTTTGTATTGCTTAAAAAAAGTCGTCTTTGTTCAGATATAGTGTTCCCACTATTACCAACCGTGGTAGAAAGATTCTTCAGTAACTGGCAGTATTTGCCTGTGCCACCAGGGGGTTCTCTATTAGTCCATTTTGCTAGATGACTTTTTCCTTAAACATAGTTACGATAGCTGTCAATTGGATGATGCGTTTTATACTCATCATCCAATTGACAGCGGTGGCGGTTTAAATTCATTTTTGTTAATGTTTTTTTGGTGGTTAGCGAGAACATGCCGCATTTTGTGATCAATCTGATGAGTTTTTTCGTGCTGATATATGTATTCGTCACAAAGTTTTTCAAACGGCTAGTATAACCAATTGTAATTACTGTGTGAATCTCTCTCCCACTTCGCGCAAGGGTGATTTATGTGTGTGGATGCGTAGATCTTATTCCTGATTTCACAGTTATCACTGTCAGGGACATAATGTGCTGTAGATAGCAACTGTGCATATTCCAATATCATCTTCACCATGTGTTTGTCATTTTAGGGTCATGATGTAAGTAAAATATGTTCATATAGGTAGAAGTCGTGAGCCTTTATTATATGCCTGTGTTTATTGGTTAATCGATTGATGTGATATTCGATTGATAGTTTTTTGTTGATTGCTGATCATCTTCATGATTATGGACGTGATTTGCAAGTGTTAATTCTTTTTAGCATAAAAACATCCCCATTTCTGATAGCCTTGTTTGGCACGAGTGATTTTTTTCTCCCACCCTTGAATTAGGTCCTCATAATCATGTTGTGTAAAGTTTTGAAGAAACTCTTCTTTCATTGAAATTAAATGTTGCAGTTCCGCTTCCAAAGCAACCACAAACCTTTTTGTGTTGTCGTAACCTTGGATTATTTTTAATCCCGATTTTTCAAGCAAGTGTTTATATGTTTGAACATCGTGGAGAGTATAATTCCTTTTCTGAACGTAATCTGAAAATTCTCTAGACCAATCACTTGATCCACAACAATAATCGGTGATCAGGACTTTGCCTGAAGGTTTCAACCAATCTTTTATTTTTTGAAAGAGAGTTGTTTTGTCCTGCACATGTAATAAGCTGTCACGGCTGTATATTAAATTGAAGGACTCTGGTTCAAACTCCATTTGGGTACAGTCACCCAATATAAACTGGACTTTACTGTTACGATACGAGGCTCTTTGATTTGAAAGTTGTATCATGTTGCTTGAAAGATCTATTCCAGTTACCTTTGCTGCATAGTTTTCTTCAATGAAGAATGCACTGCCTCCTAGGCCACTTCCAATATCAAGGACTTTAGCGCCGGGAGTTAAATCGATTTCAGAGAATAGTTCCTGGGCTGTTTTAATTCCTCCAGTGCTAACAAAATTATAGCCAAAGACTTTTTCGTATCGCAGTATGCCATTTACAGTGTACTGGGTTGTATCTAATTGAGAATATGTTAATGAGTTTTCTGAATTCAATCTTATTCTGTTGGTTATTGTTAATAAATGGTAAATAATCATCAGTCATTCATCATTAGAATGGGATAATCAAAACATCGTATTATGTTTTCTTGGTCAGTGTGAATGTTATCTCAAGCATAGATAAAACAAGTTATTAAGAAGAAAATTGATTTTTTATTTTTACTGTTATTTCTTCCTTTGTGATTCATAGTATTCAAATATAGCTCTCCAGTATCCTTCATCCCTTGGATACTTTTTCCTGTTGACAGGCAATAAAAGTTGTCTGGAATTATCAATGTTGTCAGATTCATCAATGTCTGTATCGATCAGGTCCATCTGTCGTGGTTGGTATTCTATGTCTGCTGATTCTATCTGCCACTGGTTCTTGATTTTTGACGCTCTTATTTTTCTGTTCTTGATTTGATGGAGTACGTTAGCTTTGGATACATTCAGATAATCCGCAACTTCAGCAACTGTCATGTAGCTTATGTTATTATCACTTGATTGTGAGATTGGCTTAGGTTTAGATGAAAATTCTACATCGTCTAAATCGAGTAGCTTTGTGATGTTTTGTTCCTTCTTTAGGCTAAAAAAAAGAGAATCGATACGGAAATTATCTTTAGTCTCTAAAGTCTTTTATCGTAACTGCGGGATGATCCTGTGGGATTTGATCTAAATAGCGAATCTTTTGTTTGGTTACTTTGTTCATGATAGGTGGGTACAGAGGTGCAGCGTATTTTCTCCTAACGCAGTTGGAATGTTAACTTTATGGCATAGAAAGATTCTGAAATTTCAAATGGATTATATTAAGTCGTTAGCTTGCGGTATAATTAGAACTCTTTGATTTTTCCCCAAAAGACGGCTTCTTTTTCTAAAGGGGTAACAGAAAACGGTCCTAACTTCGCTGGTTGCCAGTAGGCAGGAGAGTTCCAATAATTTCCAGCTCCATCAGCAGGTAGCCTGACTTCTCCTGTCCTTACTCCTCCTTTATCTGTGTCTCCTCCGATGAAGTATATTCCCATAGTTGTCTTTTCTAGTTTCTTTAGATCTCTTTCGAACAAAGAAAACGGTATTGCTGCTTCTACGTACCATCCACCGTCTATGGCCCCACTTGCTCGTTTTGGGGTTACATCATCTCCTTGTATAGCACCATGTCCTGGGCCATTATATGGACATTCCTTTACCATCGGGGTCCATTTGCCTTTTGTGTTTTGGGGAGTGAAGATGAGAGCCCAATCCCCTTTCCCATTTAATGCTGTTCGATCCTCAAAATCCCCTTTTACGTCAATGTAAAATCGGATATAGTCAGAATCCTTGAAGTCTCGTGAAACTTCATCTTTGCAGGAGACAGAGTTATCCTTTGCCCGACAGGCGAAATAGAAATTTTCCTCGTCGTAAGCAAGATAAGTCGAAATATAATCGTCCTTTATAGTGCCGCCAATGGCTATCAAGGAGAGATCAAACTTGACGGCTCTGTCGTTGATGTTTTCATCCGGTTTGCCATCTATGTTCAGCTTACCCCATGGGATGATGTAAGTGACTGCAAAAATTGGAGATGTGGCTAAGATAAGAAAGCTGATTGTCAGCAGAGATAAGAATCTTGATTTGTTCATTTAATGTGCCTTGTAATTTGGAATTAATTTGAAAATATATAATTATTGTAACATCGATTGATAGATATTTGTATTGAAAATTCCCATCTAATCTGTAGTGAAAGAAAGCGGAAATGTTGGCTCTTTCGCTTGATGTTGTTTGCGTCCCTCAATTTTGAGATGATAATATTCCTCGATAAATTCTGCTAAATTTTGAGTTGCTTCTTCAAAAACAATTCGGCCTTTCTCCGCGGTGGCTTTTTCCGCTTCACCCATAACACCGCTATCAGTATATTGACTGGTCCACTCTATCAATCCCATTGGTCCTTTGGCAAACAAGTCTCCCCAGATAAATTTCGAGCCCCGTTTATTCGTTTTGGCAATTTCGCTTTTGATCTTATTTTGCCGAACGCTATCTGGTGAGAGGTGAAGCAGCATTGAGGTTTCCAACTCACCTGCGTGTGAACAACCGCCAGGAAAGACACTTTCCCTCCATTTCTTTTCGAAATCCGGCTTGACTCTCAATAATTGCCACCAGCTACAAAAGACACAACTCGCATCAGTTTCAACAATAGTGCGGCGAGCTACCATATCAATGAGATTGTGGTTTGAACCGTGTCCGTTGATGAGGATTATTTTCTTGAATCCATGATAGGCTAGACTCTTACAAATATCCAGTACATACTGAATGAAATGTTCGAAGTGTATGTTCAGGGAACCGGGAAAATCCATGACGTGGTGTAGATATCCGTAGTTGATGGGAGGTAGAACAAGACTCATTTCCGAACGCAAGCGGGCAGCCTCTGTGGCTATTGCCGTGGCGCACAGGTGATCTACTTTAAGGGGAAGGTGATGACCGTGCTGTTCTACCGAGCCGGTTGGAATAATAGGAATCTTTCCCATGTCTATAGCTTGGTTTACTTCCGGCCACGTTAATTCATCAAACTGATATATTTCACGGACAGATGGCATTGAAATGTTTTCCTTTTTAGGGTGTGGTTGTTTAAGAAACGCGGTATTTTTCTGCGATGTGATTGTTTAAAGTGACCCCCAGTCCTGGAGTATCTGGTAGAGTTAACATTCCGTCTTTAAATGTGATATCGTGCAGTACTAGTTCTTGTGCTAATGGAGAAGGTGCACGCGTAAACTCAGTCAGTGGCTTTTGCCTGGCTGCAGCCCATTGTGTGGAAGCGGCCAGCAAAACGCCGGTCCCAAAGGCATGAGGAACAGCTCGACTTCCAGTTTCTTGAGCCAGTAAATCAATCTTTTGGCCTGCTGAAAATCCGCCAACTCGTCCAAGATCAGGTTGAACGATAGGTACTTTGCTTTGAATGATGAGTTGTTTGAAATCCTTCTTTAGTGTTAGGGCTTCACCACTGGCAATTGGTATGGACGAGTTAGCGGAAAGTTCTCTGTATCCTTTTATATCGTATGGATTCAGTGGTTCTTCCAACCAATAAAGATCATATTTTTTGAGCTGTTCAACACGGGAGTAGGCAGTTTCCACGTCCCAAACGCGACCCGCATCCACCATCAGGTCAATTTCAGTTCCCAGTGCTTCACGTGCTGAGGCAACTAAGGATTCGTCCAGAGCGGGATCTGGTCCCATTGGTCCCCAGCCGTATTTCACTGCCTGATATCCTTGTTCTAAGAACGTCTCGGCTGAAGCGGTAATTTCTTCGGGTTGGTCAGGCCAGAGGACGCTAGCATAACATGGCACTTGATTAACTGCTGTTTGGCTCAGCAAGTTGCGCACCGGTTGGCCTAAAATCTTACCGCGGATATCCCATAGCGCCATATCTATGCCGCTCATGGCTTGACGGACAACACCTCCTGGGCCGTACCAGATAGATCCGTCAATCATTTCTTGGGTTGCTAACTCGATTTCTTCTGCGAACATGCCTTCTACAATTGCGGCTAACCCGTGTCGGAATGGCGCTGAACGGGGAGCTTCGATGACAGCGCGTGCAACGTACGAACAGGATACTACTTCGCCTAAGCCTGTAATACCAGCGTCTGTATGTACTTGCACAAGAAGGCAGTCTTGCGTGCCATCAGCAATTTCTCGAACCACAGGTAAACGGAAATGGAGGGCTTCAACTTTAGTGACTTTCATTTTTGAATCATGTATCCTTTAGACATCTAAATATGATCTGCATAATACTCAGGTACAAACCAGTTTCTGTTGGCGAAGATAGAAGGATAGGAGGTGAGAAAATAAATTGCTTTTACTTTACTTCCCAGTTTGGATAGGAGGCAACCGGACTTGCCAACCTCCGATGTCGAATCGGGGCGTAGACACGATTCGGATTTGGCGCAGGTCGATCTTGGGTGAAGATTGAAAGTGCGCCATCAGCAAAGATTAGAATTTCATCTCGCGGATCTTCGACCACATCAGCAAAGATGATCTGTCCCTGTCTTTCTGGCAGAAGTCCAAGTTTCTGTCCATAGGCGTTCCACAGTCCATAAACTTGAGGGGAACTTCCTAGAAATAATAGTTCTTCACCATCACCGGTCCAGTTGACTGGCGTTCCTTGTTGTCCGACAAAATCGGGTTGAAACGTCATCAAATGAGATCCATCACCTCCGTAGAAAGCACGAATGCCATAATTCCCCCATCTTGTGCCAACATGGATTTCCATACCAGGTAGGTCTTTTCTAAAACTTGCTGTGGATAGTCCTTGGGCATGACCTATCGGATGTTTGGCTATCAACTCACCAGTTTCCGCATCGCAGAGCATGAATCCCTCACCACCACCGACAATTGCAATTTCTCCGCGTCCATCCTGATTGAAATCACCACCTACGCAACTGTCAGCATGACGTCCAAAGGCGAACACTTCAAAGGATTGTCCGCCCTCAATACGCCACCGGACTTCTCCATCGGGACCAAGGAGGTGATAACCCGCGCACACTTCTTCTCGGCCATCTCCGTCGAAATCGTAAAAACTGATATGGTGTCCATGCCGAGGTTGATCAATAGTTGTCTGCCAACGTAAATTGAGCTCTTCATCGAAACACCATATTGCGTGCCCTCCCCCAGGATCGCATTCCTTAGTCACAATATCACATGGGTTGTCACCGCAGCGCAGATGGGCAATGTAGAGTGAATCGATGGCTGCAGTTTGTCCTGGTTTTAGGTGGAAGACACTTGTTTCGGGATATGGACGACGTGCTTTCTCAACACCATCATTACCGCTTATGACGACGAAATGGTTATCGGCCACTCCGGCTATGGTATGAATACCCTTGCCATCCATATCCACGGTTCGGATCATGTTGATTTGGCCGTTCGTTTCTCGTGTCCAGATTTCTTTGCCGTTTAGTGTTGTAGCAGTTAAGGAGGTTCTACCCTTGGCAGTGATTGTATTAAATAAGAGATCGTGTTTATCCCCGCTACCAAATTGACCGATAGCGGTAATGTTGCCAGGGATGTTAATTTCTTGATGAAGAATCGGTTTTGGATAACGTGCTTGAATTTCTTCCAGATATTCTGCTTGACGTTGGCGTGAAATTGAAAGTGTGTTCACTTCCTCCGGGGACAGGGTCGCAGTTAGATGCTCAAATCTGGACAGCGAATTCGTTCGTATGCCCACAAGACCGTGTCTGTGAGCAGAATCAAAAACATCTCCTATTTTCTGGTTGTTGCAATAGGCGCGAATCCGATTGCCGCGTACGTGAAGGTGCAAGTGATAGTATCGATTGGGGTCAATCCGCATCTCCTGACCTGCCAGTTCGGTATAGGAGTTATTTTCACGACGATACAAAACGACACGATTCAGACCTTCCAGGCAGAGGAGGTAGTAGTGACGTACCGTCCACATTCTAGCCATCACACCGCACCTGGCAATGGTTGCGTCTTCATCGTCAGGATTAGAGGCGGATGATCCAATCAGTTGACGGATGTCTGCTTCGATCCGACCGTCACGCCAATTGAGACTACCAGTAACAAGCGCCTGATCACCCTTCATCCAATATTCCAATATTCGGCGGTGGTCGCTGTCTTCGGTTGTAATCCGCCAAAAGCTAGCATGACGCCAGTTGGGTGGCGCGTTGAGTGGGCATATCCAGTCTGTGAAGGCAACGGTTTCCTCCGGGCTAGGTTCTAACTGTGGATTCAGTACATGACCAAGTGGTACGTTTCCAAGTTTCAATCTTCGGGTTAGACCATTACAATCTTCAGCCATATCACATTACCTCCAAGATAACTATTTCTGTCTAGTTAGCGAAATACCGCGCCTTTATCCAGATACCATGTGTCTTCAACATGAGAGCGTTGCACAATTTCCTTTAAAGGGGAAGTCCCATTCTCTCTCTCTGCCCATATTGTTTCCTTGGTAAAATAGATCTCCTCTGGATTTGGACCATTTGTTAACGCTTCGCACAATATTCGACCGTCATGTCCACCGGTAGGTTCAATCCCAAGCAGATGCAATGCTGTTAAACCCACATCGATGTTTCCGGATGGAACCTGACTGACCAGGCCGGATTTCAAACTTGGACCGTTGGCAAACAGCATTGTTCGCAACTCAAATGGGCTGATACTACCATGCCCGCAACGACTACCACCGGTCGATGTGCCACGAATACCATTTGCATTCGTTTGACAAGACCAGTCATAGGCGTACAATATATCGCCGGCACGGGGATGGTCATTTCCTATTAGTTGTAATGATAATGTGCCATCAGCGTGCCCGTACTTTTGATCGCTGGATTCAGAGTGACGCGTGAAAATGGGGCCACACCAAGTTTCCCCCTGCAAGAAACGCACAATTTGATGAATTCGATCGGCATCGTTATCTTCGACGTAGATGTGAGTATCCACACAAATAACGTCCGTCGATTTCTCTGAGGTTTTAAGTCCTGCTTCAACTAGTTTTTGTGTGATCTTAACTGGTTGTTCATGGGTCACGAAACCATGGTCTGACAGGACAAAAATATCTGTTTCCATCGTAAGTGATTTCACTGTTGACAAGATTCGACCTAGATTGTCGTCCATATGTCGAATTGCTTCCATATTTTTAACGGAGCCGAGACCATAATGGTGTTGGGTATAATCAGGATCTGACAACCAGACATAGGTCAGATTAGGTTTGATCTCAGGTAAGATATATTTCGTCAGTACATCTATGGCGTATGTGTTGCGGCCGATGTTAGGACAGTCAGCCTCAGGGGCAGAACCAAATTGTTTTATAATAGACGAAGATTCCGGCAAAACATAGCTGTGATTGACGATTAAACCGTCCTGTTGGTGATTCAACAAAAATGCCGCACCAGTTGAGCATGAAGTTGCTGTCGCAACTGTTCCTCCTGACTTTGCGACAATATGAGCGATAGAATCGGTTGTTAGTAATTGATGATTCGTTACTTGGTTGAAAGCTAATAGATTGTGATAATCACCAGTTGATATGCCACGGTATGGGGCAAGCTCCGTTACCAGTATGTTGTTGCCCATTAGGCCATGTGTTGTTGGGTAGGCACTAGTTGAAATGGAAGCCGAGTTCAAGCGGGTTAGTGTTGGAAAACAGGAATGATTATCGGCAAACGTTACACCGCTTTGTGCGAATTTGAGCAGATTGGGCGTGTTTTTGCAGCTCACTAGGTCTGGACGCATACCGTCCCAAACCATGATAATGATATGTTCAGAACGTTTTTGCCGAGGATGCTTTACCAAGATATTTTCCGGCGGTGTTAACACAGTAAAGTTTAGTGATGATTCTTGTGGTTATTGTGCGTTGACTGGTTGTATCGCGCAGTTGTGAGAGTTGAAGTGATATAAAACTCGATCTGGACAAAATACTAGGCCGGTTTTGACTTTTTTCCGCTAAACAAATTCCAAATACTCTGTTGCGTTGGTTTCTTGCCATTGAAACTGAAATTCTACTTTCTCATGTGGTTGGAAAGATACAGTTACGTCCTCAATCGGTGTTCCAAGGACTTCAATTTGGTCTAAGTCTGCCACGCCGAGCCCCATCTCGTTGGCGTAATGAAATAACCCGATATCTGCTGGATTGAATCCCATTGCCTTGGTAGTTACGGCATCGGCAGAAAATACGTCAGCGCTAGCGACACCGATATTAAGGTCTACACTGTCAGTACCGCCAGGCCCATTTCCCTGTAAACCGGTTGTTCCATCAATGATCCCAATATCTGGTTTCAAGTATTTGGATAAACGGATCAAGTTAATGTTGAGTATCTGTGCTTCCCGTGGGAGTTCGCGATCAGAGTGACTACAGTATCCATGCATTTTAACCCGATCTTCCTTGTGTAATGTGCCCATAATCATATTTTTCAATGCCAGCGTTACAACGTCTACATCATGTGTTTTTGCCACAGCTACTGAGATGGTACATGGACAATCCAGAACGATCTTAGGCATTCTTACTGGTACTCGACTCTTATCGGCAAGGATAATGTTAGTCGTTTCCCATTCTGCTTCTTGATGGATATCGTAAAGCTGGATTGATACGTCATATTCATTGATCAAATTTTGATATCCGAAATTATCAAAGGATTCACCTGAATAGTCTTCATTGGCTCCTTCAGCGATAATAATCTCCGTTGGAGGTACTGGTGTGGTCAGCAAGAAATCGATTGTTCCCCGAATGGCATCAACGTGGGTTGAGGCCAGTTGATTTTTGTTTGATAAGAAGTTTGGTTTTAGCATGACTTGAGGCGTTAGCTTCGGAATGATTTCTTCTTGTACCAGATCCAAGGCATGATGGATGTTTTGACGGCGGTTGACTGTTTGGGCTAGGCCCACTTTGGTTTTCTCAATACGCATTGGTGTTTTCCTTTCTCTGGGTTATGAATTGTGGGAGATTTTATGACCTCTCAATTTCTAGGAACGGGGTTGAATTAATCTGGCAAGTTATGGTAGTGTTGTTCGATCGACAGTTGTTCCCAGATTCCTTTTCAACAGTATATCACAATAGTTAATATGAGATATGGTGTTCTGCTGCAAATTTTATGCAGCACGGTTTTTTATCCCTTATCTATTCTAACCAGTTTTTTTATTAACCTCAAGTGAGAGGTTAACCAATCAAACTTGATTCCAAAAATTAGGATACCTGATGTATAATGCCTATTGTGTAAGAAAATAAAAATCAATACGGGGAAATCGGATGGAACATACTATTGGTTGTACTACACGTCCGTATGCTTCGGTTTCATTTGCAGAAGCTTGCGAGCATATTGCGGAGGCGGGATATAGTGATGTTGCTGTCTTTGGCAATGCAGGATCAGTTGCTATTAATTCCAACAGTAGTCGGCAAGATGTTGAAAATACGCGTAGAGCAGCGGAAAAGACAGGGCTTACGCCGTCTTTGCTTATTGGTGGTACACAGTTGAATCTGGGGTTGGAAGCAGCAGTTGAAGATTATCGACGCCTGATTGAGAATACGGCAGCGTTGGGAGCCTCTTGGTTACTTGATTGCGGTACGTCAAACGCGACTCATTATGATGATTACTATGCCTTGATGCAGGAGGCATCTCCACATGCGGAAGCCTGTGGGGTTACCATTACACTTAAACCTCATGGTGGGATTACGTTAACGGTACAGGATTTGATAAAAGCCTACAATCAAGTGAATCGTTCCGGTTTTGGAATCTGCTATGATCCGGGTAATATTATTTATTACACTAAGGGGGAGCACCAACCGGAAACAGATCTAGACCTATTGGCTCCAAAGGTATCAAATTTGATTATTAAAGATTGTGTTTTGAACAATGGTAAACCTGATGTGATGGTTACTCCCGGAGAGGGTTTGGTTGATTTTGGAGAGGTGATAGCCATCTTGCGAACAGGCAGTTTCCAAGGACCAATGTATGTGGAATGTGTTGGGGGGAAATCCTTGGACGAAATTAATCATAATGTGAGATCAACGCTGGGTTTTCTTGGGAATTTAACAACTGCCAATCAATAAATGTTTGAACATCATAGTTGAATGCAACATATAATACTGGATACAGATCCAGGTGTTGATGATGCACTGGCAATCGCTCTGGCAGTCAATTCGTCTGGATTGAAGGTAGAAGCGGTTACCACGGTGAATGGTAATGTCGGTGTTGATTGCTGTACCCGTAACCTTTCATTAATTCTTGGAGCCCTGGGCAACACGAAGGTGCCGATTATAGCGAAAGGAGAATCTCAGCCGTTGTCTGTTTCTCCTGTTGATGCTTCTCATGTTCATGGTAGCGATGGATTGGGAGATGTAACCCGGCTTTGTGATTCAAGTGGAAATCGGTGCTATCCGGATATGCCTTTACCTGCTGTCGCGGCTTGTGCTGTGGACGTGATTCTGACATTAGTTAAACGGTATCCAGACCAGATTACCTTATTGTGTATCGGTCCCTTAACAAACATCGCTAAGGCAATTCTCACTCACCCAATTGAAATGAAGAAAACCAGGGAGATTATACTGATGGGTGGTGCTTTTGAGGTCTACGGGAATGTAACGGTAAGTGCCGAATTTAATGTTTACGCAGACCCACATGCGGCACAAGTCGTCTTTGACTCGGAAATTCCAATTACGGTTGTACCGTTAGATGTAACCCACCAGGTTCTGCTTAATGCCAAGCAATTTGAGAAAATGTGCATTCGACATAATGGAAAGTGGGGTCGATTTCTTTTGGACTGTACCAGGTCTTGTTTTGAATTTCACTGCCGATATGAGGGCCTTGATGGTTTTTACCTACATGATCCGGTAGCAGTTGGGTACTTAGAACATCCAGGTTTTTTTGATACTGTTCCAGCTTATGTACAGGTAGAAACAGTTGGTGAACTGACACGTGGTCGAACGGTTGCTGATTTACGCTCAGATCGTATTGATCGACCGAAACCTAATGCCCAGGTGTGTGTCGGAATTAACACTGGTCAGTTTTTAGGTTATTTTTTAGATCGTATTTTTGCATTTGCATAAAAGAGAGGCCAAATATGCAAGGTAAAATGATTCGTCTGGTTGTTGAGGTTTTTGCGTCTTCTAATTTTAGAGGTAAAAGTAGTTTCATCATTGAACCGATTAGACATACCAAAGAGATTGGTTTGCATGATCGAATTGCATCGCTCAGGGTGTATCGGGGACCACATTACGCCAATCCAAACTATAAAGTTATCTTGTATCAGCATGTTGATTTCCAAGGTAAGAAAATTGGGCTTGGGCCAGGGTACTATCCGTACTTGAATGACACGGCCTACAATTTCAGTGATATGATTTCCTCCATCAATTTCGGCTCCATGTCGACCCCCACAGGGCCTGAGTGGGGAACAATTCCCATTGTCGTTGAGTGTTATGAACATGTCGATTTCAAGGGGCGCAGAATTACGATTTTAAGAGATGTGGCCAATTTGCGGGATGCACAGGGCGGTACATGGTTTGAAGACATGGTGTCTTCGATTCGTGTTTTTAAAGGGCCTGACTTTCCTTCTACGCCAGTAGAGATTATTTTTTATGAGCATCCTGAATTTGAAGGTGCGCAGTTGCCGATACACATGAATCCGACTGATCGAGTAAAAGAGATATCGAATTTGCATTTACTCCCTCAGAATTTCGGTGATAGTGTTTCTGCTATAAAGATTCAGAGTTGGGCGTCATCCGGTGAGTTTACAGGGCTTGTTTTTGAGGATGAGTTTTTGGGTAATGAAATGCGTCGAGAGTGGAGATGGGAAGATCCTGACGGTGGAGGGTCCTGGTCCGAGCGTCAAGGCTACTTGGAAATGCGAGCAGAGCCGGGACAAGATCTCTGGCACGGCAGTAATGGACGTGGAGGGAATATGGATGCCCCGCGTCTGTTAACTGAAGTATCAGGCGATTTTTCTATTGAGTGTCGAATTCCAGTTTCGGCGCAACTGAAGGAACATGGGGGACTGATTGTCTGGAAGCATCCGCATCGTTTTATACGACTTGAAAAAACTTCAGGACCTCATGGCTTTAGAGGAGATGTCCGTTTTGAACGTCATGTGAATGGCGTTTTCAATCTTATTGGCCGTGGACAGGATATGCAGAAGGTTCGAGAGCTGTTTCTAAGGTTGGAGCGTCGGGGAAACACGTTTTCCGGCTTTGCAAGCGAAGATGCTATCCATTGGAAGAGTTGTGGGCAAACAAATGTTGGTATGGGCGATCCAGTGCGGGTTGGGTTGCACGCGCTTTGTCCGGGGAATATACCTCCAACATTGACTCGTTTTGATTACTTCCGTATTTTTAAGCGGCAGAGCGAGGCTGCGCAATACTTGGCGAGATTTCCTGCTTTAGTGGGACGAGTGAGTGATGAAGATGCTAGGCGTAGAGAAGCAGAACAGCGTAGGCGAGCGATGCGAGATCTGGTTTAGTTTGGAAGAGGCGGGTTGAGGTTCCCAAAACTTTGTGGGGTTTACAGGAATTGGTTCCATTAGCAATTTAGTGATTTAATTTATCATAAGGGAGAAAGCAATGAAATTACTCAGTTACTTGGACAATGACGAAGTAAAACCAGGGATATGTGACGGTGAAACCGTCTATGATATTTCTTCGGTTAGTGCTTCGATTTCTAATTTACTAGATGCACATGGTACTGATCTGCAGGTTGTTGAAAAAACTCATGCTGAGGGAAATTTAACGGAAGTTGGATCCGTGAACAGTGTGCTTTTTAAACCGCCGGTTTATTATCCACGAAAATTACTGTGTGTTGCTGGAAACTATGTGGCCCATATTGAGGAAGGGGGCGGAAAACTTCAACCGGAACATACACAGGCACCCTGGTTGTTTTGCGTTCCTCCAACCAGCGTGATGATAGGACATGGTGAAGAGATTCAACTTTTGCCTCAGGCTCAGAAGATAGATTACGAAGGTGAGTTGGCTGTTGTTATCGGCCGTGAGGCTAAAAGCATAGCCGCTAAGGATGCCGCGGACTACATTGTTGGATATACAATCTACAACGATGTTTCGGAACGGACACCTTTTATGATTGAGCATGTTGAGGAGAAGCGACAGTTGTCGTTCTGGTATACCAAATCTTTCGATACATTTGGGCCAAACGGGCCATTTATAACCACGGCTGATGAGATTGCTGATCCACAGGATCTGACAATTCGGGTGAATGTTAATGGTGAAGAACGACAGAATTGCAGTACCAGCCAAATGATTTTCTCTGTCTATGAGCTCGTCGAGTTCCTGACTAGTTTTTTGACGCTTGAACCTGGTGATATCATTGCTACTGGCACACCTGCAGGTGTTGGTTCGGCAACCGGATTTTTCCTAAAAGGCGGCGATACAGTACAGATTTCAATTGACGGTTTAGGGGCCTTGGAAAATTCTGTTGTGCAAACTTAGATCTATTGCCATTACATAGTTGAATTGATTGCCTTAATACCCCATGTTTTAGGAGAACCATTATGATTAAGTTGGGAACAATGTCTTTGAACGTCAGAAACACAACTGCGACTGGGTTTGCAGAAATCGTTTCTGATCTTAGCCTGGACGTCATTGAATTGCACTCAAGTGCGTTTGAATCGACAGATCTCGATTATCTCAGAGATCTGAAAATGGATTTGATGAGAAAAGGACTTCCAATTGGTTACATTGGGATTAGCAACAACTTTGGCCGACCTGTTGAGGAGCATCCGGATCAGGTTGCTTTGATCAAGAAATGGATTGATGTAGCTAGTTTTATGAGTTGTCCCATTGTGCGTGTTTTTGCTGCTTACCTACCGGAAGATTGCACAGACGAGGAGGCAATATGGCCTCCGATGATTTCAGGTTTTAAAGAAGTTGCTGGGTATGGCTATGAGAAAGGTATTCTGGTCGGATTGCAGAACCATAATCATAATAACGTGACGCGGACTGGTGATGATTTGATTCGGGCTTTGCGTGAAACGGACCATCCTTATTTTACTCACATCCTTGATACAGGGCAGTACGCCGGTTCACCGGGTGCAAGTGGACATCGCGGTTCTCCTCATCCTAATTATGATTGTTATAATAGTATTGCTAAGACCGCACCGTACGCTGTATACGTTCGTGCTAAGTTTTACCAGATTGATAGCGGTGTGGAAGAATGGCTGGATTATCCTCGCATTCTCGATATCCTGCGAAAGGAGAACTACAATGGTTGTATTTCAATTGTTTACGAGGGGGAATCAGATTCGATAGAGTCGATGCGAAAGGCTGCTGGTTATCTGCGTTCGATTCTGTAAAGTTTCAACACTGAGGGTTTCTTCATAGATCAGAGGTGTCTGTTTGCTTTATACCGAGACTGAAATGTGGTGATGAGAAGATTTAAGGTTGCTCAAGTTGGTGTGGGCGCTAGAGGTCAGGCAACATTAGCCGCTTTCCAGAAGTATGGAGATTCCGTTGATATCACGGCAATTTGCGACACCGATAAAACGTATCTGCAAGAAGCTGCGACCCAGTTTCACATCTCGGCGTGTTTCTCAAATGTTGATGATCTGATCGAACATGCTGATTTTGATGTTGCTTCTGTGACTACACCGACGCCTGTTCGTCAAGAAGTAATTCAACCCTTTCTGGAAGCTGGTATTCATGTACTAGTAGATAAACCACTTGCTGAAACACTAGATCATGCTAAGGCGATTGTGGCATGTTCAGAGAAAAATGGGAGGCTAGTCGCTGTCGGGCAAAATTTCCGTTACATGAGCGGTTTTGATTCTGCTAGGAGGTATTTGGCCGATCGTCCGTTGGGAACACCTCGTCATTTGACACATCTTTTACTTGGTCGACGTTGGGACAAAGGGTGGCGGAATGATCGAGTTCGGCGTGTGATGGCGATTATGTCGATTCATTGGCTTGACGGATACCGGTGGATGCTGAATGATATGCCGGAAACCGTTTATTGCCAGACCTCAAAATCTGAACTGATTCCTGGAATTGGTGAAACACATACCAGTTTGATTGTTAAGTTTGGTACTGGTTGTGTTGTGACTCTTACCGAAAGTTTTGCCAGTCATCACCGTATGAGCACTTCTCCAGTGCTAGATTGCGATAACGGTAGTTTGGAAATAACCAATGCGGAATTACGTGTCTATCAGGATGATGTGCCTGAGCCTGTCCGAAGAATTCCAACAGACAATGTACCGAAGGATGTTGCAACTTATATGTGCTTGGCAGATCTTCTGCAAGCTATCGATACAGATCAAGTGCCTCCAAATAGCGGTCAGGATAACCTCAGGAGCGTTGCAATTATGGAGGCGGCATATCGATCTGCGACTGAAAATCGCGTCGTATTCTGGGATGAGCTGGCAGTTGAATAATTTGTCACCTATCAACTTTAGAATGTTTAATTGGGGAGAATTGTTATGAAGACCGCACTTCATTCTGTGAGCTATGCTGGTTTTTGGAGTGGACAGGTGCAGTTGACTTTGGAACAGTTTTTGGAGAAGGCCAGCAGTTTGGGCTATGAGGCTGTAATGTTAGTGGCTAAGCGTCCGCATTTGTCACCATTGGATGCTGGTCCTGATCGCCTCAAGGAGATTCGAGATCTGCTTAATCATAACAATCTGCGGTTGGCTTGTATCGCAGGTTACACTGATTTTTGTGCGGGCGTTGATCACTCTGAGATTCCGCACCGTGAAATGCAGATTCTCTATGTAGTAGAACTTGCTAGGATAGCGTCCAATCTCGGTGGAAATTTAATACGTGTTTTTACCGGTTATGAGAGACCAGATATATCATATGATCAGCAATGGAATTGGTGCGTTGAATCGCTGGCTGAGTGTGCAAGACGTGCCGCTGACTGGGGTGTGACAATCGGTGTGCAGAATCATCATGATATTGCTGCTCACTACGATAGTCTGCATGACCTATTGACAGAGATTGACCATCCAAACTGTAAAGCAATGTTTGATGCTTGGTCCCCAGCCTTACAAGGAGTAGATCTCGTTTCTGCCGCTAACAAAATGGCTTCTTTAACGGTGCATACGACAGTTGCTGATTATGTGAATCGCCCTCGTTTCTGCTATCAGTCAAGGTTGGTAAATTACCAGAAACAGCAGGACGTCATTCGGGCCGTGCCAATGGGAGAAGGTTTTATTGATTATTCAGGTTTCTTTAATACGCTGAAAGCTAATGGTTACAATGGATATGTTGCTTACGAAATGTGTTCTGTTCTGGAAGGTGGCGGGTCTGAAGAGAATTTAGATCGTTGCGCCAAGCAGTTCATGGATTACATGAAAGATTTCTAGTAGAAAATAGTGATTGGGTAGCTTTATGGAAGTATATCAAGAAATTTGAAGGTTTAGGTAGCTAGACACAATTACTGTAAGTAAGGAAAAGACTCTTATGAGCACTCATAATTCTAAACCGCTTATTTTAACAACAACAGTTGGTTCATACCCTGTACCGGATTGGTTGGTGGCATTGCCTAGTGAACAGGGGCTTATGGATGCAACGCGAGTGGTTGTTGATATCCAACGCCAATCTGGAATTGATCTGCCGACTGATGGTGAGCTTTATCGTTTTGATATGAATCATCCAGATACTAACGGTATGATTGAGTACTTTATTTGTCCACTGGAAGGAATACGTGGTGAAGTTGGTCGTCGGGATTGGCAGGACTTCTCAAAAAAGCATTCTATGTCTTTCCGTTCCAAACCCGCTGGTGTTGTTGAAGGACAGATAGGTGAAGGAAGCCTCAATCTGGTTGTTGATTGTGAGCGGTTGGTAGCTATTGCTGGAGAGAATGTCAAATTTACTGTTACCAGTCCGTATATGCTGGCTAGGACACTTTTAGATAATTATTACCATGATTTTGAGGAGTTGCTGATCGAATTAGCGAATGTCTTGGCTAGCCAGATTGCGGACCTGAACTGTAATTGTGTCCAAATTGATGAAGCCAATATTCCGGGTAATCCTCAGGATGGAACAATTGCGGCAAAAGCGATCAATATTGTTCTAGATGCTGTTCAAGGTGAAAAAGCGGTTCATTTCTGTTTTGGTAATTATGGTGGACAGGTTATTCAAAAAGGTAGTTGGCGTGCGTTGGTGAGCTTTTTGAACCAACTACGTTGCGATCATTTGGTGTTGGAATTAGCCCATCGACCGGATGACGATTTGGAGGCGCTAAAGGATATATCAACAGATATACGGCTTGGTGTTGGCGTAATTGATGTCAAGGTTAATAATGTTGAGACTGCGGATCAGGTTGCTCAGAGCATAGAAAAAGCTGAAAGGAAATTAAGTCAGGGGCATGTTGGGTGGGTGCATCCCGATTGCGGATTCTGGATGCTTAAACGCTCGGTGGCAGATCGGAAAATTGAAGCACTAGTGAAGGGCAGAGACAAATATCTTGGTTTGTAGCAGTTCCTGATATTTATTCGCTATCTTTGATGATGAGAACTATGACAGGTTCTGATTAATGTAATTAAAATTTATGATGAGCAATATGTGGGAATGAGAGTGTATTGAGAGATCTACTCAACGAGATACTTGGGATTATCAAAATATCCTATACTGTCCAGTTGATTGTTTTCATGAATCTGTATTTTGAAAGAATTTCCTTCAAGCCCGATGGTTTGTTCTCGAACACTTTCAAGTTTGTTAATTTTCCATTGTGTGCCTTTTTTTATGAAAAAAACCATGTTTGAGATTCAAACCATCCATTAGGGGAATGTATGCTGGCTTCTAATCGGTTTCTCTTGTGACGAATGTAGACTTTACTTACATTTGAACCACTCCAAAAAGTAGTCTTCAGAAAGGGGGCTGGTCCTGTGTGCAAGAAAGTTATTGCGTCCTTGACGGGCTTAGGCCCTTTTCCGTCTACGCTTTCTCTTTTCCACATGTCCACATAAAAGTAATCGCTTTCCTTCAGCAGTCCACAATTTAAACACTTCGATTCTTTGCCTAGTTCAACGATTGCTTTTCGCTCCGCTTCATAATCAATGAAAGTGGTCCTGTTAATTACTATTTTTTTCTTATTGGCAATAGCGGAAAAGGCTTTTAAGCTTTCCTGATTTTCTTATTATAATTGATGCATTGTGTTTTGTATATTATGTAATATTGGTTGATTGTGAGTTCTATTATGTATATGTTTGCTATGGGTGATGTTGATTATCTGAGTTAAGCCTCTGGAGTTGTTTCTAGTATTTTGTTGATGGTTTCCAGTTCATCGTCTGAAAAGGTAGTATTAGCAGCGACAACGTGTTCGCGTACCTGATTTGGATTTTTGGCTCCTACAAGCACACATGAGATTGCAGATAGCCGCAAAATCCATGCAATGGACAATTGAACTAGGTTAATCCCTTTTTGAGAGGCAATTTGCTTCAAATCTTCAGCGATAGCTAGGTACCGAGAAAATAGTTCGCCTTGAAACCTATGATAACTTGATCTCTCATCATCATCAGGAAATTTAAAGCCGGGACTATATCGTCCAGTAAGCAGTCCTTTGGCTAAGGGGCTGTGAGCAAGGATACCTATGCCCGATTGTTCGCAGAAGGTAATATCCTCCGACTCAATTTCGCGGTCGAACATATTGTATCTTGGCTGATTTGACTCAAATTTTGCTGTTTGGAGCGCCCTATTCATTTGGTTGGCATCAAAGTTAGACACACCGATGAAGCGTGTTTTTCCCTGTTTTTGTAAAAGTTGCATTGTTTCCATGCTTTCTTCAATTGGGTGTTCCGAGTTCCATCCGTGGATCTGATATAAATCTACGTAATCTACGTTCAGCATCTGAAGGCTGTTTTCCATCGCGGCTTTGATACCGCTTTGAGAATAATTCCCACTGACTTTAGTTGCCAGAAAGCAGCGATCTCGATAGCCATCTTTGAGAGCTCTTCCAATTGTCTCTTCGCTTGTTCGGTAGGCTTGGGCTGTATCAAGGAGGGTGATACCGTGATCGATAGCGGTACGTACAATTTCAATGGCTGCGTTTTCGCTAACTTGACCCATGCCACCACCAATGGGCCACGCGCCAAAGCCGATGCATGATACTTCTGGGCCGTCTTTACCGAGTTGTCGTTTTTGCATGATAGATTTCCTTTCCATCTAATTTCGGGATTTTGCATTATAATTATCTTGGGTTCCCAAGATAATTCACCTAGGATTAATAATGATTTTCACAACTTGAAAGGGCTGGATAATCCCATCGTTCTATTTGTCAAATTTCTGTGTTGACATTTTCATTTTAGGGGATCTTTGCTGTGTTATAATTAGGGTTCTGATATAGTCTTTAAGTATATATTATTACTGACGGTCATGTATGTCAACACTTGAATCATTGGTTTCTCGTTTATGTAATCAATTTGTTCATAGAGGGGGATTGGTTGATTGGTGTCTAGGGTATCCTTGTTTAACCGCATGTCATTTGTTTGAATCAGAGGATGTATTCTAAATTTGTTGTCAGTAGTATCAAGGCCTTCATCGTATTGGCTTCCGTATATATTGTCTTAGTGATTGGAAAGTTTGTGTTTAACAAATGTAATTCTTGCTGTGAATTTGGAGCAGGATTTAGAAAGAAACCAACGCAGAAAAGAATCTGGTCAAAAACCCACCTTTTATGTGTTCCTTTGTAGATGTAAATGCAGGATTGCAAGAAGCTATGGCTTTTTGCCAAGTTGGTCGGATTGATGAAGCTGAACGAATCTGTCAACAAGCGCTGCATTCTGATCCTGACAATGTTGATGCCCTTCATCTTTTGGGTGTGATTGCCTATCAAGTTGGGAAATATGATGTTGCAGTTGACTTGATAACTCGAGCTATAGAAATTAATTCAGGACAATCTCTATTCTTCAATAGTCTAGGCTTGATTTTAAGGGAACAGGCTAAGCTAGAAGAAGCTATTGAAGCATATCATTGTGCCTTAGAAATCAATCCCAAATATAGTGAAGCTTATAACAATCTGGGTGTTGTTTTACACCAGCAGGAGAGATCTGTAGAAGCGACCGAGGCCTATCGCCGTGCAGTAGAAATCAATCCCGAATATTGTCAGGCGTATTACAATCTCGGTATTTTATTTCAAGAGCAAGAAAACTTCGATCAAGCTATTGAAGCATATCATCGTGCTTTAGAAATCAATCCTAACTACAGTGAAGTTTGTAACAACCTAGGTACTGTTTTACAGGGGAAAGAAAGGTTTGATCAAGCTGTTGAATTGTATCATCACGCAGTAACAATCAATCCTAAATATTGCGAGGGATATAATAATCTTGGTATTGCATTATTGGAACAAGGGCGGTTGGAAGAAGCTATTGAAGCTTGCAAGTGTGCGTTAAAAATACAGCCTCAATTCGCGAATGCCCATAGTAATTTGGCGACAATCCTGTTTCTTCAAGGTGATTTTAGGAACGCTTGGAAAGAGTATGAATGGCGTTGGGAGTGTAGGGAAATCAGTTTCCCTCTCAATAAGCGAGACTTTCCTCAACCTCTTTGGGACGGTTCAAATCTGAATCAAAGAACTATTCTCGTCTGGGCAGAACAGGGCATTGGTGATGAGATCATGTTGGCAAGTATGCTCTCAACTCTCTTAAAAATGAATCCAAATGTCATTGTTGAATGCGACAAACGGTTGGTTCCTCTCTTTCAGCGGTCTCTCCCTAGCATTCAGTTCGTCCCGCGGCAAGATCCAGCCAATCCACAATTATTGGATACAACCATTGACTACCAGATTCCAATGGGGAGTTTAGGACAGTGGCTGAGAGCAGATGAAGATGCCTTTCTACCAAAACAGAAATCGTATTTACAGGCTTGCCCAAATAGAATCCTGCGGCTGCAGAAAAAATATCGGGATCTGGCAGGTGATAAGTTGCTGGTTGGTATCTCATGGAAGAGTACAGGTATAGATCAAAAAAGAGCCAAGACAAAGAATGCGCCCTTAAAATACTGGACACCCATTCTGTCACGAGAGGATTGTTATTTTATTAATC
>JYMV01039184.1_pt1 | contig 37152 bp, 35 predicted proteins | sample 338911 | NCBI WGS metagenome assembly JYMV01 (sample SAMN03354496, study PRJNA234377) | hydrothermal vent metagenome | biome: Deep sea; feature: Hydrothermal plumes at the Eastern Lau Spreading Center, Western Pacific Ocean; material: Seawater | place: Tonga | collected 2009 | depth 2000 m m | reverse complement strand
TTGTTATAAATTCAACAACATCCTTAACTAGTGAATTTTTTTTAAATTCACCATTTAATTTATCTAAATTATCTGTAAGATTTTTCGTAGCAAAAATTTCTTTGTATGCTTCTGTTAGACCAAGAATATCTTTATTTTCTAAATTAACTCTTCTTAGTCCAATTAAATTAAGACCGTGTAAATAATTTCTGTTACCTATTGATAAACCATATGGAATAACATCATGTAAAACACCTGTCATTCCACCAATCATTGCTAATTTACCTATCCTTGTAAACTGCTGAACTGCTGAATTACCTCCAATAACAACATTATCTTCTATTGTAACATGGCCACCCAAAGGAACATTATTTGCAATAATTACATTGTTTCCAACATGACAGTCGTGAGCTATATGAGATGAAATCATAAATAAGCAGTTATTTCCAATTTTAGTTAAACCTCCACCACCTACAGTTCCTGGATTTATAGTTACATATTCTCTAATTTTATTATTGTTACCAATTACAAGTTTAGTTTCCTCTCCATTATATTTTAAATCTTGTGGATCATTACCAATAGATGCAAAAGGATAAATTTTATTTCCATTTCCAATTTTAGTATTACCTGAAATATTAACGTGTGAATGAATAATTACATTTTCACCTATTTCAACATTAGGACCAATTACAGAATAAGGACCTATATTTGCAGAGTTTGAAACTTTAGCTTTGTTATCTACTATTGCAGTTTTGTGTATCATTTATTTATTTTCCTTTACAAAACTTTTTAAATCTTTTGCGGGATATCCCATGACTTTTGAATTATCAGTTATATCTTTAATGACTCCACTTCCGCCACCTATTTTAACATTATTTCCAATTTTTAAATGGCCTGAAACACCTGCTTGACCACCAATCATTACATGATTACCTAATGTCGAACTTCCTGCAAAACCTACTTGACCAGCTATAATACAGTTATCCCCTATCTTTACATTGTGAGCTATATGAATTTGATTATCTAAATAAGTATTTTTTCCAATTATAGTATTTGACATTGATCCTCTATCAATAGTTGATCCACATCCAATTTCTGAGTTATCATTAATTATCACAACACCAATCTGAGGATACCTATAGTTATTTTCTTTGTTAGGGAAAAAACCAAATCCTTTTTTACCAATTACACATCCATCTAAAATGTGAACATTGTTATGAACAATTGTATTTCTTATGATTACATTAGAACCTATAGAACAGTTATTTCCAATAATAACATTTTTTTCTACTATTGAGTTATGACCTATAGAACAATTTTTGCCTATTTTTACATTTTTACCAATTAATACATTTTTTCCAAAATCAACTTTTTTCTTAAATGAGGTTTTAGATATATCTTTTACTGTTATATCAAAATCATCAGTTACTGAGCCTGGATAAAATATTTTTGTAATTTTAGCGGTAACAATTAGAACATTATCAACAATTATTTTATTACAATTTTTAGGTAAATAATCCTTGAGATTATCTGTAGTAATACAAAAAGAAGATTTTGTTTTTGAAGCATGAGCTTCATATTTTTTTGAATGAAAGAATGTAATATCCTTTTTAGTTGATGTTGATAAATCTTTAACATCATAAACTTTTAAATTCTTATATTTTTGAATATTTTTTAACCCAGCAAACTTTAATAATTTATTAATCTCAAAAGGACCTTTATTTTTAAAAAAAGGATTAGTCATTAATAAAGTTTATTATCAAAACATTTAGTAAATACTTATCAAGATTTATTGCTAATTATTTCTTATCAACAATTGTTGCTGACCATTGAGCATCTGCCATTTTTTTTCCATTAACAAAGGCTTCGCCCTTATATTTCCAGACTCTTCCATGGGATCTAATTGCTTCGATATTTAATTCTAATTTACAATCTGGTATTACTGGAATCCTAAATCTTGCTTTTTCCACACTCATTAAAAAAACCAATTTATTTTCATATGCAGATTTATCAATTCCACTAGCTGTTAAAGCAGCGGCTGCTTGACCAAAAGCTTCAACAATAAAAACACCTGGCATAACAGGTTGTCCTGGAAAATGACCTTGAACAAAAAAACTATCTTTTTTAACGTTCACAATGGCTGTAGCAGAAAATAGCTTTTTAATATTATTTAACTCATCTATTAAAAGCATAGGCTCTCTATGAGGTAAAAGTTTTATTATTTGTTCTTTATTTAAAGATTCAGACATTAATTTAATTTAATTTCTTTTACTTTTTCATTAAGTAGATTAATAATTTTTTCAGTTATATCCAATTCAGTTTTTCCAAGTACAACAATCTTCTTATCAACAATTAACGAAATAGAATTTTTATCAGAATATTCTGCCATTATAGGATTTATATGGCTTAATAATTTTTTTGTTAACTCAGATTTTAAAATATTCAACTCGTCGATTTTTTGTTTCCTTTCATTTTGATAATTTATTACTTTTTTTTTTAAATTATCTATTTTTTTTTTAAACTCTTCTTCATTTAAAATATTTTTTTGTGAAATAATTTTAGACTCTTCTTCCTTTAATTCATTTTCTTTTTTTTTAAAAATATCTAAATTAGTTTTATGATTTTTTTTTATATTCTCGTTAATTATTTTTCCTGCTTGTGAACTATGAATTAATTTCTCAATATCTAGGTATACAATATTTTCAGCTGCATAAACTTGATTAAATTGTAAAAATATAATCAATAAAAAAAGCTTAATTATATCTTTCATTAGAAAGATGTTCCTATATCAAATCTAAATGTTTCTGTACTATCACTGCTTGCTTTTGTTATTGGTTTGGCAAATGAAAAACTTAATGGACCTATAGGAGTAAACCAATCAATTGATAGACCAGTTGAAGAGCGAATTTTACTACTATCTAAGCTACTATTATAATCTACACCCCAAACATTTGCTGTATCAAAAAATAAACTAAAATCAATATCTTGCAAAGTTGGAAATAATTGAGGTAAAGTTGAATTAAAACTTAGTGATGATGCATAATTTCCTCCAATATAATCACCACTGTCAATTGGTCCAATTTTTCCATACTCAAAACCTCTTAATCTTCTACTAGGTATAAAAATCCTTTTTGAAACCCTTACATCCTCACCCGTGAGCGAATTAACAGTTTTAGCAAGGAAATTTATAGAAAAAATACTATCTTTTCCGAGACGCAAATATTTGGAAAATGTATATGTATTTGCAAAAGACCAATCATCAGAAAAAATTGGAAGATCCTGAGAAAAATGATTTCTTGATCCTTCAGAAGGTTGAAAGTTCTGATTTAATTTATTCAAGGTTAGACCATATGAAAAATTCGCGTCTAAATAACTACCATCCTGCTTTTTTTTGGCTGCTGAAGCTTTTGATGAAGTATCAAGCGTTTCATAATAAGTCGAAAAAGAAGGAGAAAAATACAAATTTTCTGCTTGCTCAAACGATGTACCAACACTAAAGCCTGTTTTATTAGTTTCATAACCGAATTTACTCATCAAATCTGTTTTTGTGGACTCGATAGAGGTACTTAAACTTTTGTTTGAATTTCTAAAATTTGGATTTGTTAAAGAAAATTTGCCTTGGATTGATGTATCACTTATTAAAAAGTTAGTATCTATTCTTTTTCCCTGACCTAAAAAATTATTTTCTTTAATACCAAAATTTAGAGATGTACCACTGGTACCAGTTCCAGCTCCTGCATAAATTTCACCTGTTGGTTTTTCTTCAACCTCAATATTTATTATTTTAGTTTTTTTACTTAAATTTTCTACAATAGTAGGTTTAACACTTTTAAATATGTTTTTTGATCTAATATCATTAATGGATTTATTAATTAAAATTTGATTATAAGCATCACCTTCATCTACAATTAAAGAATTTCTGATAACATTTTCATCAGTTATATAATTTCCATAAATATTAATTTTTTCAATATATGTTTTTTCAGTTTCTTCTAATTTAATAGTTAAATTTATTTTATTTTTTTTAGTTATTACTTCATCATACTTAGCATTTATAAATTCAAATTCTTTAGTTAAAACAATTTTATCAATTTCATTAAGTATTTTTTCTATTTTATTCAAAGAATAAATTTTTCCCTTTAACTTATCAAATAAATTTAAAATGTTTTTGAAATTATCAATGGAATAATTTTCAGGAATATTTAATTTTAAGTTATTAAAATAATATTTCTCACCAGCATTAATATTAAATACCAATTCAAAATTTGACTCATCAATAATTTGTGCTGATGAACTTTCTACAGAAATATTAAAATAACCACTGTTTTTATAATAATTAGTTAATAATTTTTCATCAAATTCAATTCTATTAATATCTAAATATTTTCTTCTGGAAATAAACTTCCAAAATTTAGCTTCTTCAGAAATAATTATACTTCTTAATTTTCTATCTTTAATTTTTTTATCACCAATAAATTTAATTTTTGTAATTAAAGCCTTTTCTCCTAAAATTACATCATAAATAAGATCTACAGTATTGTTTGGATTCGATTTAATCTTTGAATTAACCTCTGCAAAATAATATCCGTTAGATCTTAAAATATTTGTTATTATTTTTTCGTCTGATTTAGCTATACTTTTTAAAAAAGATGATTTTTCTTTAAGCTGTATTGTATCATTTAATACTTCTAGAATTCTTTTATTTTTAATTCCTTTGAATTGAAAAGTTTGAACTACAGGATTTTCTTTTACACTAATTTTAAGAATGCCATCATCAAAAGCAATATTTATATCGCTGAAAAAATTGGTAGTATATAATTTTTTTATTATAAGATTTAAATTTTCATTTTTTAAATCTTGATTTTTTTGTATTTCACTAAAAAGTATAATTGTTTCATCCGAAATTCGAACATTTCCAGATACTTCGATATTTTTAATTATTTCAGAATTAATATCTGTGATAAATAAGAGAACAAATACAGAAATAAAAAATAATTTTTTCATAAAATTCTATTTATATTATACATAGATCTTTACATTTCAATCTAACTTCTTTCATCAGTTTTGATATTTGGTCAATATTCTTTGGGCTTATATTTAAATATCGTTTAAAAACTTTCATTTTAATTATTTTGATTAAATTTTCGTAGATATCGGTGTATTTGATTTTTCCTTCTAAGTAGAAATTAACTAGTTCATCATTAGCTGAAACTAATATTGTTTCAAATAAGGAAGTTTTATCAGGAATCATTTTTAAAATATTTAGAACTGGAAATTGATTTATATTTGGTTTTGAAAGTTCCAAATTATTCAATACTTTTATATTTAATTGTTTTGAGTGAATTTTTTTATTTTTATTGAAATATATAGAATTAAAAATTGGAATTTTCATATGAGTGTCATGAGCTAAAAACTTTACCAAACCATTATTAAATTTAATTATTGCGTGAACATATGATTTTGGATGGATTAAAATCCTAAATTTTTTTTTATTAATATTAAATATTCTCTGAGCTTCAATCACTTCAAATACTTTGTTCATTAAGTTTGTCGAATCTATAGAAATTTTTTTGCCCATAGACCAATTTGGATGTTTGATAGCATCTTTTGGATTTATATTTTTTAAACTTTTAGTTGTTTTATTTAAAAATGGTCCCCCAGAAGCTGTAAGTATAATTTCTTCAATACTAGCTTTATTAACATTGTTTATTAATGACCATATAGAAAAATGTTCCGAATCGATTGGAATAAAATTAGTTTTATTTTTTTTTAATTTTTTTTTTATAATATTCCAACTACAAATAATTGATTCTTTGTTTGCTATACCAACAGTTTTACTATATTTGATTGCTTCAAGAGTTGGTTTTAATCCTGACAAACCTGAAATTGAACACATGGTATAGTCATTTTTTTTTTTAATTATTTTTTTTATTTTTAAATGATCGTGGAAAACTTTTATTTTTTTTTTAATAAATTTTTGTTTATATCTTAAATATTTTTTTTTATTTATTATAATTACATTTTTTACTTTAAGATCTATTGCCTGATGGTAAATTTTTATTACATTATTATTAGTTGATAAAAAAATTACTTTAAAATCTTTTAAATTTTTTTTGATAATATTAACTGTAGTTGTTCCTATAGATCCTGTGGAACCTAAGATTGCTATTTTAATTGACATATACTTTAATTTAATAGATTGAAAATAACAATTCCTAGAGGTAAACCTAACAAAATTCCATCAATTCTATCGAGCATACCACCATGACCTGGCAAAATTTTGCCGGTATCCTTAACTTTAGCTTTTCTTTTAAGAAATGAAACAAACAAATCTCCAATTTGTGAAAAAAAACTAGTTGCTATAGCTAGTATTAATAAATTAAATAAAGAATAATTCGAAATAAAAGCTAAAAAAAATAGCAAACATAAAAAAGACAAAATAAATCCACCAATGCTTCCGGCTATTGTTTTATTTGGACTAATTTTAGTTAATTTTTTACCTCCAATTAGTTTACCAAAAAAAATTCCTCCTACATCAGTTAGAATACATATAAAAAGAATAAATAATATAAATATTTTATCATTACTTTCATGAACTATAGAATTGTAAATTATTATTGTAAAAAATGATAAATATAAAGAGAATAAAATATTATAGAAAATAAAATTGAAATAAATTAATTTAAGATTCATTTTAATTAAAATAATTAATTTGTAAAACTCATAATAAGAAATAATGAAAATAATTGACAAAAATAATATTAAAAAAATATTATCAATAAACATCAAATAAACCGCGAAGAATAAAAAAATAGAAGTTAAAATTCTATAAAAAAATTGTTTTGTCATTTGACACTACCAAAATTCCTTTTTATATTTTTAAATTTATTAATAATCTGTTTAAAATCATTAGTATTAAAATCAGGCCATAGTTTTTTTACAAAAAAAATTTCAGAATATGCAATTTGCCATAATAAAAAATTACTTAATCTATGAGTATTTCCAGTCCTAATTAAAATTTCAGGATCTGGAATATTGTTAGTAAATAGATTATTGCTAATACTTTTTTCTGTTATTTTTTGTTTATTTTTTTTTATAATATTAAACGCTGAAACTAATTCTTTTTTGGCTCCGTAGTTTAATGCCAAGTTTATTTGTAATTTATTGTTTTTGTTCGTAATTTTTTCTGAATTATTAAGGATTTTTTTTAATTTTTTTGAAAATATATTTCTATCTCCAATAACTTTTAATTTTATTCCATTTTTATTAAGATCATCAATCTTATTTACTAAAAAATTTTCTAAAAGTTTAAATAAAAAATTTATTTCATTTTTGGGTCGTTTCCAATTTTCTGTTGAAAAAGCATATAGTGTAAGAAATTTTATTTTCTCTTTAATAGTTTGTTTTATTATTAATTCTACTGATTTAAGACCTTGCTGGTGACCATAATTTCTTGATTTTCTTTTTTTTACACCCCAACGTCCATTGCCATCCATAATGATGGCTACATGTTGTATTAGATTCATATGGTCATTATTTCTTTTTCCTTAGAAATAACTTTTTCATCAATTAGTTTAATATGTTGATCTGTTGTTTTTTGAATTATTTTTTCAAATTTTTTTTCATCATCTTCACTAATATCTTTAGATTTTAATAACTTCTTTAATTCATCATTTGCTTCACGTCTTATATTTCTTATTGAAACTTTGCATTTTTCACCAGTTGATTTTATTATTTTTTTAATTTCATTTCTTCTTTCTTCGCTTAAATCTGGAATTGGAAGTCTTATTAATTGACCATCTATTTGTGGATTCAAACCTAATTCTGATTTATTAATCGCAGAATCAATTAAATTCACATTGTTTAAATCCCACACTTGAATATTTATAATCCTCGGTTCTGGAGTTGTTATTGTAGCTAATTGATTTATTGGCATCTTTTGTCCATAAACTTCAACTTTAACTAAATCAAGCATGCTTGCATTGGCTCTACCCGTTCTTAACGAAGAAAGTTCCTTAGTAAAAACATTAAATGTTTTATCCATTTTTTGACTGTAAGTTTTGTCGTTAAACATTATTCACCGATTTTTAATCTATAAAAATCTTTTATTTTTAAATCAGATATTTTTAGATCATTCATAACATCTTTAACTTTTCTTTTTGGTTCCATAACCCATGGCTGAGATAGTAAACTATTTTCTTCTTTAAATTTATTAAGTTTACCAATACTAATTTTTTTTGCAATTTCTTCTGGTTTTCCTAAATTTTTTAGCTCTTTTGAAATCAATTCTTGTTCCTTTTCTAAAATTTCCTTTTTTATACCTTCAGAATCTAATGCGAGTGGATTAGAAGCAGCAATATGCATTGTCAATTGTTTTCCAAATAAATCTAAATTTTTGGATTTTTCTTTAGTTTCTAATGAAGCAACTACAGCTAATTTGGATAAATTATCTTTAACTACTGTATGATGATAAGTAAAATTTTTGGTACCAGGGTGACTTATTGTTTTTGTTCTGCCTATAGTTATTTTTTCACCAATTTTAGCAATTAAGGCAACTAAATTTTCATTTACTATTTTGCCATTTTGCATCTTTGAATTTTTTAGCTTTTCTACATTTGAATCACATTGGTTATTTAATTCACTTAATTCTTTTACGAAATTAATAAAATTATTATTTTTTGCTACAAAATCAGTTTCACAATTAACTTCTATGATTGAAGTTTTTTGACCATCTCCACTTGCAGCAATTACACCTTCTTTAGCTTCTCTTAACATTTTTTTAGAAGCTTTAGATATTCCTTTTATTCTTAAAATTTCTATTGCTTTGCCAATATCATCCTTTCCCTCTTCTAGGGCTGAACTACAATCTTTAAAACCTGCTCCAGTTGATTTTCTCAACTGTTTAATTTTTTCTATATCACTCATAAATAGTTTGATTTATTAATTTAATTTAGAAGTATCTTGTTCTTTAGATTTTTCAATTTTTGTATAAAAGGCTTTTCTTCTTTTTTGTCTTCTTTTATTATTTTTTCTTCAGAAACTTTTGGTGTTTCTTTTTTTGCATTTTCAATAGTTTCTTGGAGTAAATTACAATATAAATCAATTGATCTTCTGGCATCATCATTTCCAGGAATAGGAAAATCAATTCCTTCTGGATCAGAATTTGTGTCAAGAATTGCAATTATAGGAATACCCAATTTAATCGACTCTTTGATTGCTAAAGACTCGTAGTTTGTATCAATTACAAAAACTAAATCTGGAATTTTTTTCATCTCAACAATTCCACCTAGTGATCTTAGAAGCTTGTCTCTTAGTATCCTCATTTTTAGAAGTTCTTTTTTTGTAAAACCTCTATTTTCAGAAGAAAGATCTATATTAATTTTTTGTAATTTTTTTATAGAATTTGAGATTGTGCCCCAATTAGTTAACATGCCACCTAACCATCGATGATTTACATAATATTGATCAGTACTTTTGGCTAAATTTGCAATTGCTTCAGATGCTTGTTTTTTAGTTGAAATAAAAAGAATTTTACCATTGCCTTGGATACAATCGTAAACTTTCTCTAAAGCTACATTGGTTAGCTCTAAAGTTTGAGTTAAATCAATGATGTGAATTGAATTTCTTTTTCCAAAGATATATTTTTTCATTTTTGGGTTCCATCTAAGTGTTTTGTGACCAAGATGAACTCCAGCTTCTAATAGTTGTTGGATAGTTATGTTAGGTATCTTCATATTTTTTCCCGGTTATGCCACCACAATTATTTCCACTTAAGGACCGGAGGTATAAAACCACAAATTGTGTGCGTGTTAATTTAAGCAGTTGTTTACAAATTAATTATAAAGAAAACAAGTATTTTTTTAATTAATTAACGATGAAATAGCTTTATCATTCAAAGATTCAAGTGTTTTTCTATCAATATACCTTTTATCCTTTAATTTAAATATTAAATTTTTACCATTATCTTTGATTACAAGTTTTACTTCGGTTTGAGCATTTGTTTTAGATAAATTAAATATGCTTTTGAAAAACTTTATATTTTCAGATTTAAATTGAATTTCCTTAATTGGCTTATTAATTAATTCCTTAAGTAAAGCTATTTTTTTCACATTAATTCTTTTAAATCTATTTTCTTCATCAGAGAGATTTTTTACTAAAGTAATAATTAATGAATTTCCCTCTACTAATATTTTTCTATTCATTTCTAAAATATCTGAAAATATAAAAAGCTCAAAAACACTGCTTAGATCTGAAAACTTAACAATTGCATATGAATTACCTTTTTGTGTTTTTTTTTCTTGTATATTTAAAACTGTTGCAGCTATATTTGTTTCTTTAATCTCTTGAACAGTATTAAAATCTGCAAAGTCTATAATCTTATATTCTTTATAAATATATTTAAATTGATTAAGTGGATGGTCTGAAATAAAAAAACCTAATGTTTCAAATTCTTTTGATAACCTTTCTTCAATAGACCAATCTTTGATTTTTACCTGAATATTATCATTATTATCATCTTCAACATCAAAAAGTCCAATCTGATTCATTGATTTATTTGCAAAGTTATTTTTTGATTTAAGAATAATATTGGGAATAGAATTGAATAAATATTGTCTATTAGAATTAATTTCATCAAAAGCTCCAGCTTTGACCAAGCCTTCAAGTTGAAGCTTATTAATATCTTTTGGGTTTACTCTGTTTATAAAATTATTTAAAGATTTAAATTTTCCATTATTTTCTCTTTCTTTAACAATATTTGAAATAGCTTCGTAACCAACACTTTTTAAAGCCCCCAAAGCGTAAAAGAAATTTTTTTTATCTGATCTAAAATCTGCAAAACATCTATTAATGTCTGGTCTTACAATATTAATATTTATTCTTCTAAGTTCCTCATAGAATTCACTTAATTTATTTTGATTTGATAATTCCATAGACATTGAAGCAGCAAAAAATTCATGAGGATAATAAGTTTTTAAATATGCTGTTTGATAGGCTATAATAGCGTAAGCTGCAGCATGACTTCTATTAAAACCATATTCGGCAAACGGTTCTATTTTTAAAAATATTCCTGCTGCTATTTCTTTACTAATTCCATTTTTAGCTGCACCCTCAATAAATCTTTGTTTTTGTTTTTCTATTTCTGCTCTTTTCTTTTTACCCATTGCCCATCTTAAAATATCAGCTTCTCCTGCTGTAAATCTTGATAAAGTTTGAGCAATTTGCATAACTTGTTCCTGATAAATAATTACACCATAGGTTGGTTTTAATATTTCTTTTAATTTAGGATGAAGATAATCTGGATCTTTTTTTCCATTCTTACAATCATTGTAAATTGGAATGTTGCTCATAGGACCTGGTCGATATAAAGCAACTAAAGCTATTATATCTTCAAATCGATTTGGTCGCATTTGAATTAAAGCTTCTCTCATTCCAGAACTTTCAAGTTGGAACAAGCCAACAGTTTTTCCACTAGATAAAAGTTTATAAACTTTTTGATCTTCATAATTTATATTTTCAATTTTAAATTCTTTATTATTTGCGTTTATTAAATCTTCTGTTTTTTTTATAACAGTTAATGTTTTAAGACCAAGAAAATCAAATTTAACTAAACCTGCATTTTCTGCTGAGTACATATCAAATTGAGTTGAGGGTAATAAAAGATCTGATGAAGAATCTTTATATAAAGGAACAATTTCAGTTAATTTTTTATCAGCAATAACAACGCCAGCAGCATGGGTTGCAACATTTCGATTCAAACCTTCAAGCTTTAATGACAAATCAACTAATTTTTTTACTCGTGTATCATCATTAATTAATTTCTGTAATCTTGGTTCAATATTAATACATTCAGAAAGACTCATTGGTCTTGATGGATTAAATGGAATCATTTTACATATACTGTCAACAAACCCATAAGGAAGACCTAATACTCTTCCAACATCTCTAATAACCATTCTAGCTTTTAATTTTCCAAAAGTAATAATGTGTGCAACACTATCTTTGTATTTTTTAGTCAAGTATTGAAAAACAAGATCTCTTTTTTCCTCGCAAAAATCTATATCAAAATCTGGCATAGAAATTCTATCTGGATTTAAAAACCTTTCAAAAATCAAATTAAATTTAATTGGGTCTATATCGGTAATTGACATACACCACGCAACCAAAGATCCCGCTCCAGACCCCCTGCCAGGACCTACAGGTATTTTATTTTTTTTAGCCCATTTGATATAATCAGAAACAATTAGAAAATAACTAGAATAGTTCATCTCTTGTATGATTTTAATTTCATGGTTTAATCTAACTTTGTATTCTTTATAATTTTCATTTAGATCAACTTCTTTTTCTTTTATTTTAAAAACTTTCAAAAATTTTTCTACAAGACCCTCTTCAGCTTCCTTTTTTAATAAATCATTCGCATTTATTCCTTTTTCAGAACTTATGTTTGGCAAAATTGGCTTTGAAGGTAGAGGTCTAAAATTACAACGATAGGGAAAGTTATAATTATTTTCTAATGCTTCGGGTAGATCTGAAAACAAATCAGTCATTTCTTGATGGGTTTTAAAGTAATGGTGACTTGTTAATTTTATTCTATTTTTGTCATTAACATAGGTTTTTGAACCAATGCAAGTTAAAGCATCATGTGCATCATGCATACTTTTATCAAGATAAAAAACTTCATGAGTTGCTATAATAGGTATTTGTAATTCTTTTGATTTATTTAGATTAAAATTTTCAAAAGACTTTTCATTTTGATCTCCATGTCTTTGTATTTCTATAAAAAAATTGTCTTTATAAATTGAATTAATTTTTTTATATATTTCATCTATTTCATTTAATCTTCCCTTGTTAAAAAGTTTGCCAATTAACCCATTTACTGAACCTGAAAATACCGATATTCCTTCATGTTCAATTAATAAATCTTCAAAATTACAATGAGGACTGGATAAATTATCATTTTCTAAATATGATTTTGATGAAAGTTCAATAATTCTTTTATACCCATTTTTATTTAATGCTATTAATGGAACTAAACCTAAGACATCATTAAATTTAAAAAAAATTTGAGTTCCAATAATTGGTTGCGATCCTGATTTAGATATATTTACAGAAAAATCTAATGCACCACATAGATTTACAGTGTCAGACAAGCCAACGGATTGAATTATATTATTTTTACAAAAATCTTTGAGTTCTTCGATTTTTACAGCTCCTTCACAAATTGAATATTGAGTGTGTATTTTTAAATGATTGAAATTCTTATTTAGCGATTCTTGCATTGGAAGCTTTTATCTTACCACCAATTAATTCTATTTTACAATCTGCCATATTAGCAAAATATCTATTGTGAGTTGCAAAAATTATCAATCTATTGGCTCTTTTTAATTTAAATAAAATTTTAAATACTTCTTTTGCATTCTTATAATCTAAACTTCCAGTTGGTTCATCGGCAAGAATTATCTCAGGTGAATTTATTAAAGCTCTTGCAATAGCTATTCTTTGTATCTCTCCCCCTGACAGTTCAGATGGAAAATGTTCTAATCTTTTATATAACTTTAAATTTTTTATAATTTTTTTAGAATCTTCAATTGCTTTATTTTTATTGTTATCAATAGCTAATCTAGCCAAGTAGACATTTTCTAATGCATTAAAATCCGGTAGGAGATTATTATCTTGATAAATAATTCCAATTTTATTAGCTCTTAATTCATCATTAATAGATGCGTCTGAAAAATTTATATTTTTATTAGCAATTTTTATATGTCCAGAAGATGGTCTATCTATAAGTGATAATAAATTTAACAAAGTAGATTTGCCTGAACCTGATGGACCAACTAAAGAATAAATTTTACCTTTTTTGAATGAAAAATTAATTTTATTTAAAATCTTAATTTTTTTATGGGAGTTGTATTGTTTAACAAGATTTTTGATTACAATAAGGTTATTCATATTTTAGTGCTTTTACTGGATCTAATTTAGAAGCTTTAATTGCCGGATATATAGAAACAATAGAGGTTATTATTATTGAACATATAGCTATTAAAAAAATTGAATATACATTAATTTCTGACGGCATTTTACTTAAAAAATATATTTCTTCAGGAAACAAACTAATATTAAAAATATTGCTTAACAATTGTCTAATATTTTCAATATAAGTAGAAAACAATACTCCTAATAATATTCCAAAAAGAGTCGCTGTTGAACCAATTAAAAAACCAACCATAAAAAAAATTTTTGCGATAGATTTATTTTGAACTCCTATAGATTTTAATATTGCTATTTCTTTTGTTTTATTTTTTACAAGAATTGTTAATCCTGAAATAATATTAAAGGCAGCAACAATAATTATTAAAGATAATATTATAAACATTACATTCCTTTCAACTTTCAATGCAGAAAATAAAGATTTGTTTAAATCAGACCAAGTATAAATGTATTCTTTATTAAAAATTTCTTTTAGTTTTTTTTTGGCAAAATCAATTTTTTTTGGATCTTTTAGATAAATTTCTAAAAATCTTTCAGATTCATCTAAATCAAATAAATTCTCTAAATCTTTTATATTTATAAAAGCTATATTTTGATCAAAATCAGCTAATCCACTATCAAAAATAGAGTCGACAATATAAGTTTCTTGTTTAGGTAAATTTCCTACTATTGTTTGAACTCCAGAAGGTGACATAATTAAAACTTTATCTCCAATATTTATATTAAAATTAATGCTTAATTCTTTTCCAATAGATATATGTTTTGAAATTAATTTTCCATTCCCATAAAAATTTTGATTTTTTACAATATCTAGTTTTTCGAATCCATTTGTTGTATAACCTCTTAACTGTAAGCCTTTGGTGTAATTTTTATTTATTAGTACACCTTCACTACTGTTGCTAAATAATAATTTATTAGACAAAGTTTTTAATTCTTTATTCTTAAGATTTTCTTTATTTATAGGCTGATCATAAGGTTTAACAACAGCATGTGCGTTGAACCCAATAATTTTTTCGACTAATTCTGTGCGAAATCCATTCATAACTGACATAACTATTATTAAAACAGCTACACCTAAACTGATTCCTACAAATGAAAAAATTGATATTATATTTAAAAAGCCATCTTTTTTTCTGGTTTTTAAATATCTTAAGGTTACTTCTTTTTCTAATTTTGAAATCAATTTATTTTTTTCTTATTGATAATAATATCTGAAATTTGTTTTATTGTTAAATTTTTGGAATCTTTTCCTATTTCTTTAAATTCAAAAAGATCGCCTTTTGCTTTTTTTCCAATCATAATTTGGTAAGGTATTCCTATTAAATTAAATTTTTTTATTTTTGCAGAAAAATTTTCGCTTGTATCATCAATAATAGTATCTATCTGTATGTTTTTAAAATATTCAAATATTTTGTCGGCCTTTTCTAAATTAGTATTATCATTTTTGTTGATTAGTGGAAGAATAGCACAATCATATGGCGCTACTGCTAATGGCCATTTCATGATTTCTTGTTTGTCATCGTATTTTGCCTCGATTATTGCTCCTACTAGTCTTGATACTCCAATACCGTAAGAACCCATTTTTACAAACTCTTTTTTCCCTTTAAAATCAACAGCAGCGTTCATTGATTTTGAATATTTGTCTCCAAAATAAAAAATGTGCCCTACTTCAATACCTTTTGTTTTTAATCTATATTCTTCAGAAACATTTTTCTCAAATTCATTTTGATTATATTTTTCATCAGTTACAGCATAAAATGCTTCATATTTTTTTCTTAAATCTGTTAATGATTTTTTTTCAATTTTAGCATCCTCATTGTTAACATCAAAAATTCTTTTATCTGTAAATATTTTACTTTCTCCTGTATCTGCTAAAATAATAAATTCATGAGAAAGATTCCCTCCAATCAGTCCTGTATCCGCAGCCATAGGAATTGCTGACAAATCTAATTTTTTAAAAGTTTTTAAATATGAAAGAAAAAATTTATTATAAGAAAAAGAAGCTTCTTCATCATTTATATCGAATGAGTAAGCATCTTTCATATAAAATTCTCTACATCGCATTATTCCAAATCTAGGTCTAAGTTCGTCTCTAAACTTCCATTGAATATGATATAAAAGTTGAGGCAAAGATTTGTATGATTTAATGCTTGTTCTAAAAATATCAGTAATTAATTCTTCATTTGTCGGCCCATATAACATTTCTCTATTTTTGCGATCTTTAATTCTCAACATTTCATCCCCATAATCTTCATATCTGCCACTCTCTTTCCAAATTTCACTAGATTGTATAGTTGGCATTAATATTTCTTGTGTACCAATTTTATCTTGTTCTTCTCTGACAATTTTTTCAATTTTTTTCATAACTTTAAAACCTAAAGGCAACCAAGAATAGATGCCTGCTGAAGATTGTTTGATCATTCCAACTCTAAGCATTAATTGATGAGACTTTATTTTTGCTTCAGTAGGGTTGTTTTTTAGAATAGGAATAAATGATTTTGAAAAGTACATTAAATATTAAAATAAAATAATTATTATATCATCAATATATATAAACTAAAAAAAATTACATGTAATTAAATTCTCATTATATTAATATTAGTTACAGGTTTTTTTCCAGTTTTTTCTTTAGAATATTTCTTACATACGTTCTTAAGAGCTTCGATAAGATTTTCTTCTTGTTTAATATTTTTTAATGAAAACGCTTTAGTTGTTTTTTTAATTTCTTCTTCAAGTCCGTATTTGAAATCATCTTTTTCAAAAACAGGGAGTCCTTTAATAGTTAATAAGGGTTTATCATGTATGCTTCCTTTTGGTGAAATAATTATAGTAACTGCTATAAAACCGTTATTTGCTAGGTTTTTTCTTTCCTTAATAAAAGAAGAATCTTCTTCAATTGAAATATTCCCATCAACACATAATCTGCCACTTGGAGCTTTATCGTAAACATGAGGTTTTTCGCCTGGGTATAATTTTACAATATCTCCATTCTCTACTTGAACAGGAAAAGGAACTTGCATTTCCTTAGCAAAATTGATTTGTTCTTTCATATGTCTATGTTCACCATGAACGGGGATAACAGATTTTGGCTTAATCCAATTGTACATATCTTTTAAATCTTCTCGATTAGGATGGCCTGATACATGAACAAATTCAGTTTCTTCAGAAATAACCTCAATACCGTCTTTTAATAATTTGTTATGAAGATTATAATGTTTACGAACATTGCCTGGAATGATTTTAGAAGAAAATATTACGGCATCTCCTTTTTCAATAAAAACATCTGGGTGCATATAATTTGAAATCCTATTTAAAGCGCCCATAGGCTCGCCTTGACTGCCAGTACACAAATATATGATTTTGTCTCTAGAAATTTTTTTTGCTTTTCTTGGATCAATTGGTTCAATAACATTTTGTAAATATCCACATTGTTTAGCAGCATTATAAATTCTATGCATCGATCTTCCAACTAAAGATATCAGCCTTTCAGTTTTTTTAGCGCAATAAAAAACAGTTTCCATTCTTGCTACGTTTGATGCAAATGAAGTTACGAGAATTCTTTTATTAAGTCTTGAAATAATATTTAACATGCTTTTTCTAACATCTGATTCAGATCCAGCTCTACCTTTGCTAAACACGTTTGTAGAGTCACATATCATGGCAAGAACTCCATTATTACCAATTTCCTTGAGTTGATCTGAATTAACTTTTTCACCAATAAGTGGATTTGGATCACATTTCCAATCTCCTGTATGAAAAATATTTCCCACTGGTGTTTCTATTTTAAGACCATTAGGTTCAAGAATTGAATGAGTGAGAGTTACAAATTCAATTTTAAATGGATCAAGATTTACAGTTCCATTTAAACTAACGATTGTTAAATAAGGAATTATATCAATTTTTTTTTCTTTAAATTTTTGTGTAATTAAGACAGCTGTAAATGGTGTTGCATAAATTTTACATTTTAATTTTGGCCATACATAAGTAATAGCGCCTATATGATCTTCATGTGCATGGGTTAAGATAATGCCAAGTAATTTATCTTTTTTATCAATTATAAATCCAGGATCCGGATAAATTAAATCAATTCCTGGCAAACTATCATCTGCAAATGTAACTCCAACATCAACTATTATCCATTTTTGATCATCTGGTTTACCATAGGCATATAAATTCATGTTCATGCCAATTTCACCCGATCCCCCCAGAGGACAAAATAATAATTCTTCTTTCATTTTTGCTTTAATAAATGGATAACCTTTAAAAGACCTTTAATTGTTAAATCTCGATCAATCTTAACCTTAACATCTATAGTTTTTTTGAAAAGATGAGAAAGACCACCAGTAAAAATAATTTTATATTTATTATTAGTTTGATCAATAATTTTTTTAATTATGTTGTCAATTAAACCAGCGTAGCCCCAATAAAAACCCGATTTTACAGCAGATTTAGTATTTTTTCCTAATATATTATTAACACTCGTTAAAGCTAAAGATGGAATTAATGAAGCCTTTGAAATTAAAGTATTTAAAGAGAGATTTACACCAGGGGCAATGATACCTCCTAAATAATTATTTTTTACAACAACATCAAAAGTTGTAGCCGTACCAAAATCAACTATGACATAATTATTTTTGTTATCAATTACACTTATTGCATTTGAAAGACGGTCAGATCCGATCTGTTTTCTATTAACTTTTATTTTAATAAGTTTATCAAGTTTAAGTTCTTTAAGTTCAGTACAATTTATATTTAATTTTTTTTTAATAAAAAATTTAATTTTATTATAATATTTTGGAACAACACTACAAAAAATTGCATGGTGTAATTTATATTTTTTTGATTTTAAAAAAATTAGATGTTTATATAAATATTTATTAGTGATTAAATTAGATTTTAAAATTATTTTTTTTAATAATTTTTTATTCCTATTAAAAGCACATATTTTTACTTCGGTGTTGCCTATATCGCCTATTAAATACATTTTATCTTATTAATAAATTCATCATTTTAATGAAAATTTTTTTAAATTTTTTTCAAAATCCTTTTTTATTACATTTAATAATTTAAACCTAGTAATTTTAAGCCCCGTTTCTTCTAATAAATTAGTAGTTGGATAATTTTTAATTATTGGGTTTTTTATTAAATTAATTCCTATACCTATAATGATAAATTTTTTATCATTATTAATTATAGTTTCTTGTAATATTCCGCAAACTTTTTTCTTATTTAGTAGTAAATCATTAGGAAGTTTTATTGATAATTTAATTTTAAATAATTTCGATAAAATTTTTTTAATTATTTGACAATTAAGATAAGTAATTTTTTTGAGTGATATCTGTTTATTGATCTCGACAAAAACTGATAAAAATAAATTTCCTTTTAGTGAAATCCATTTTTTTCCATATTGACCTTTACCTTTTTTTTGTTCCACAGCAAATACTAATCCTCGGCTAAATCCATTTTTAATTTTTTGTATTGCCATATCATTAGTACTGTTTATTTTTTTATAAAAAAATTTTTTTAACTTCATTAAATAATATTTATCTTAGAAATTATTTCAGTTAGACCACTTGGATAAATGAAATAAAAAAGAATAAATATCGTTGATATAGCTAACGAAACTTTAAGACCTAAATGATGATCAGTGTCATATTTTTCTTTTTCTGGATCAAAATAAATAATTTTGATTATTCTTAAATAATAATATGCTGCAATTACTGTTGATAACAATCCAATAACAGCTAAAAAATACATTGATTGTTCAATTACAGCCATAAAAATATAAAATTTTGCAAAAAATCCTGCTAAGGGTGGAATTCCAGCTAAAGAAAAAAGAACAATCAATAAAGAGATTGATAAAATTGGATGATTTTTTGACAAACCTGTAAGATCTTCTATATTTTCAAAATAATTTTCACTTTTTCTAATCATGAATAAACAACTAAAAAATGCTAAATTCATGATTAAATATATTGAGATATATGCAATAGCACTTTGTATCCCTTCATTACTACCAACGGATAAGCCTGCTAAAGCATAACCCATATGTCCAATTGAACTATATGCAATTAGTCTTTTTAAATTTTTTTGTCCAATTGCTGCAATTGCACCAAATAACATAGATGCAATAGATAAAAATACAATTATCATCTGCCATTGATCTATCAAGTTAATAAATGGGATATATAAAAATCTTATGAAGACAGTTAATGCAGCTATTTTTGGTAATACTGCAAAAAATATAGTTACTGATGTAGGTGAACCTTGATAAACATCAGGTGCCCACATATGGAAAGGAACAGCAGAAATTTTAAAAGCTAATCCAACTAATATAAAAACAATTCCAAAAGTTAGGCCATAGTTACTTGAATTTAAATTTTCAGCTATCAAAATAAAATTAGTAGAATTTGAAAAACCATATATTAATGAACATCCATATAAAAGAAGTCCTGAAGATAATGCACTTAAAACAAAATATTTAACTCCAGATTCAGATGACAATAAATTTTTTGTATTAAACGAAGCCAAAACATACAAAGATAAAGATTGTAATTCCAGGCCCATATAAAATACAATTAGATCATTTGAACTGATCATAACCATCATTCCTAATATCGAGCTTAATAGTAAAACTGGATATTCAATTTTTAAGATTTTAGTAATTTGTACGTATTTTGATGAGGTTAACATAACAAAAATACCCGATACTAAAGTTAATATTTTCATAAAAGTTGATAAGTAATCAATTTTATAACTTTCATTAAATAAGCTAAGTTCAGTTTCAATTGGATAATTAAAAATTAGTGCCAAAGCAATAAGCAAAGATATAATTGTTAAATTATAAATTAAATTTGAACTATTTTTTTTAAAAACACCTACAATTAATAAAAACATTATAGCAAGTGAAATAAATATTTCTGGGAAAATTAAATTTAAATTAGTCATTAATTATTTTCTGCTAAATTAATTTGTAAATTTGAATTATACATTTCAATTAAATTATTAACGGAAATTTCAATAGTATTAATTAAAGGTTCTGGATAAAAACCAAAAAATAAAATTGGAATTGCTAGACTCCATAAAATAAAGATTTCTGATTTATTTAAATCTAGCATTTTTTTTAAATCTTTATGGATTAATTCACCAAATATTATTCTACGATATAACCAAAGCATATATGCAGCTACAAGTACAACTCCTAGACTAGCTATCGTAGCTACTAAAAAACTTTTCTTAAATGTTCCCATTAATATCAAAAATTCACCTACAAAACCGCTTGTTCCTGGCAATCCAATGGAGCCCAAAATAAAAATCATAAATAATAGGGAATATTTTGGCATTATAGATACGATACCTCCATATCTATTTATTAACCTTGTATGCATTCTCTCATAAACAACTCCAACACATAAAAATAGTGCAGCCGAAACTAATCCATGGCTTATCATTTGAAATATACTACCTTCGATACCTTGTTGAGTAATTGTAAAAATGCCCAAAGTAACAAAACCCATATGAGCTACTGATGAATAGGCAATTAATTTTTTCATATCTTCCTGCATCAATGCAACTAAAGAAGTATAGACAATCGCAACTAGACTCAAAAAATAGATTAATGGAACAAAATAATCAGAAGCAATTGGAAATAAGCCTAAGGAAAACCGGATGAAAGCATAACCGCCCATCTTAAGTAAAATAGCAGCAAGCAAAACAGATCCAGCAGTAGGAGCTTCTACATGAGCATCAGGTAGCCAAGTATGAAAGGGCCACATTGGTGTTTTAACTGCAAAAGAACTAAAGAATGCTAACCAAAGTAAATTCTGGTACTTTATATCTATACCTATTTCGTATAATTCAATAACATCAGTTGTACCAGTTATCCAATATATTGAGATAATTGCGATCAACATTAGTACTGAACCAAGTAAAGTATAAAGAAAGAATTTAATAGCTGAATAAACTCGTCGCTCACCACCCCAAATTCCAATAATTAAAAACATTGGAATTAATCCTCCTTCAAAGAAGAGATAGAAAACAAATAAGTCTAGTGCACAAAAGACTCCAATCATTAATGTTTCCATTAATAATATTGCAATTAGAAAATTCTTTAGACTTTTTTTGACAGTACTATTTACAGAAACAATACATAAAGGAGAAATTAAAGTTGTTAAAATAATAAATAAAATAGAAATTCCATCTACTCCAACTTTATAGTTTACAAAACCTTTAATCCATTCACGATTCTCTACAAATTGAAATTCATGGGTTGTGGAGTCGAATAAAAACCAAAGATATAAAGATAAAAAAAAATTTGTAAAAGAGACAAATAAAGCAACATACTTACTACTCTGATATTTTTTTGAATTAGTTTTTGAAAAAAAAATAAACAGCGCTCCAATTGTTGGCAATAAAATTAATGATGATAAAATGGGAAAATTCATTATTTTAATATTAGTAAAGTCAATAAAATAGTAAAACCAAGAAGCATTACAAATGCATATTGATAAATTAAACCACTTTGAAATTTAACTGCTCGAATAGAAAAATTTTTTATTAAACTAGAAATGCCATCTGGGCCGAATCGATCAATAATTTTTACATCTATTTTTTTCCAAAAAAATAAGCCAATATTTTTTGAAAATTTAACAAAAACTTGATCATAAAGCTCATCAAAATACCATTTGTTTAATAAAAATTTGTAAAGAGGTTGATTGCCTTTAACTAACTCATCTAAAATAGACTTATTTTTTACGAATAAATAATATGCAATTGGTATGGAACTAATTACCAATATTGGTGTAAACAATAAAAACCACATTGGTGGATGATTGGTGCTTAATGGTTCTAGAAATTTAATTGAATTACCCCAAAACTCAGTACTACTATATTGACCAATAAACAATTCCTTAAATAAATAACCTGATGATATTGCGCCAATTGCAAGAACTATTAATGGTATTATCATAACCATTGGAGATTCATGTATGCTATCTTTTTTAAGTTTTTGATTATTATATGTCCCATGGAAAGTTTTAAAAATTAGTCTCCATGAATAAATTGATGTTAAAAAAGCAGTAAAAATTCCTATTCCAGCTGCATAATAACCTGTTGTATTACCTTTTAAGTAAGCAAATTCAATAATTGCATCTTTTGAATAAAATCCTGAAAGAAAAGGAAATCCAGTTAAAGCTAAAGTGCCTATTATCATCAAAATCCATGTGTAAGGAAGTTTTTGCCAAACATTACCCATTTGGCTTATATCTTGCTCGTTTTTAAAAGAATGTATGACAGAACCTGAGCCCAAAAATAATAATGCCTTGAAAAAGGCATGCGTAAATAAATGAAACATCGCAACATTATATGCTCCTACACCAGCAGCAAAAAACATATAGCCAAGTTGGCTACAAGTGGAATATGCAATAATTTTTTTTATATCATTTTGCACTAAAGCAATCGTCGCTGTAAAGAACGCAGTACTCATCCCAACAATTGTAATTAAATTTAATGCCAGTTCAGAATATTCAAAAATTGGAGAACATCTTACAACAAGGAATACACCAGCTGTCACCATAGTTGCAGCATGTATTAAGGCTGAAACAGGTGTAGGTCCTTCCATAGCATCTGGTAACCAAGTATGCAAAAAAATTTGAGCAGATTTACCCATTGCTCCAATAAAAAGAAGTATACAAATTAAATCAATTGCATTTATGTGAATTCCTAAAAATATTAATTCTTTTTCTAGAGTTGAAGGAACTAAATGAAATACTTCATTATAATTTACAGTTCCAAATAAATAAAAAATTAGAAATATTCCAAGTGCAAAACCAAAATCTCCAATTCTATTTACAACAAACGCTTTAATTGCGGCTGCATTTGCACTTTCTTTTTTAAACCAAAAACCAATTAAAAAATAAGAACATAATCCAACACCTTCCCACCCAAAATATAATTGGAGAAAATTATCTGATGTAACTAAAGTTATCATGGCAAATGTAAAAAGAGATAGATAGGCCATAAATCTTGGCTTGTGTGGATCATTAGACATATAGCCAATAGAATAAATATGAACTAATGCTGAAATTAATGTCACAACAACTAACATTACTGCTGATAGAGTATCAATATTTATTGACCAACTTGCATTTAATGATCCTGAGTTTATCCAAGTAACAATAAGCAAATTATTATTATAATCCAAAATTGTTACTTTATAAAAAATAACTATTGATAAAATTGCTGATATTGAAACAAATAAACTTGTAACTATTTCAGAATTTCTTTCGCCAATTTTTTTGCCAAAAAAACCAGAAATTACTGCAGCTACTAATGGTAAAAAAACAATTATATATTCCATTCTAGCCCTTCAAGTTGTTTATTTCTTCAACTCTAATCGTTCCAGAATTTCTATAATAAACTACGATAATTGCTAAACCTATTGCTGCCTCCGCAGCTGCAACAGTTAAAATAAATAAAGCAAATATCTGCCCTGTTAAATCATTAATAAATATAGAAAAAGATACTAGATTAATATTAACTGCTAACAATATTAATTCTATACACATTAAAATAATAATTATATTTTTTCTGCTTAAAAATATTCCAACCAAACCTATTGTAAAAATAATAGCTCCAAGTGTTAAGTAATGTCCCAGACCAATTTCAAACATCAATTTTTACTCCTTTATTACTTTCAACTTCTACTAGTTGAACTGCATCAGCGCGTTCTCGTGAAATTTGCTTAAAATAACTTTGTCTTTTTATTCCTTTTCTTTGTCTAAAAGTCAAAACAATCGCTCCTACCATAGCGACTAGAAGGATCATTCCACTTAATTGGAATAGATGAATATAATCAGTATATAATACATTTCCTATGGCATGAGTATTAGTAACTTCCGGAGAAATACCCAATGAAGATAAAGATTTAATTAAATCTGGTTTATATTTCCATCCGCCAATAACAATAATAAGTTCAAAAAATATTACTAGACTGATGATTAATCCTACTGGTATATGAGTTGAACTTTTTGTTGAACTAAGCCATTGATTTTTTTGTTGAGCAACATTCAACATCATCACTACAAACAAAAATAAAACAGCTACAGCTCCAACATAAACTATTAACATGATCATTCCTATAAATTCAGCTCCGATCATAATAAAAAGGCATGAAATACTAATAAAATCCAAAATTAAAAAAAAAACTGAATGAACGGTATTCTTAGAAACTATTACCATTACTGCAGAAACAATTGCTATTATGGAAAAAATATAAAAAAATATTGAGTGTACTATCATATATTTATCTATAAGGATCGTCTGCTTTAATATTGGCTGCTAAAATACTTTCCCATCTATCACCATTATCCATTAATTTTTCTTTGTTATAATACAATTCTTCTCTTGTCTCTGTAGCAAATTCAAAATTTGGTCCTTGAACGATTGCATCAACTGGGCAAGATTCTTCACATAATCCACAATAAATACATTTCATCATATCAATATCATAACGAGTTGTTCTTCGACTACCATCTTCTCTTTCAGTAGATTCAATTGTAATTGCTTGTGCAGGACAAATAGCTTCGCATAGTTTACATGCGATACATCTTTCTTCTCCATTTGGATATCTGCGTAAAGCATGTTCTCCTCTAAATCTTGGACTAATTTTTCCTTTTTCAAAAGGATAATTTATTGTTTTCTTTGATTTAAAAATCTCTTTAATTGCAATAAGTAGACCGGTTATAAAATCGATCATAAAAACAGTTTTAAATATTCTTGAAATTTTCATAATCAGTTTGCGGGTAATAAATCAAAATAAAATAAATAACTTGCCGTTAAAACAACCCAAATTAATGATAATGGAAGAAAAATTTTCCATCCTAGTTTCATTAGCTGGTCATATCTATATCTTGGAACTATTGCTTTCACTAAAGAAAAAAGAATAAATAAGAACAAGATTTTAAAAATTAACCAAAGAGGGCTTGGAATTATATTAAATGGATAAATTTCTATTGGCGAAAGCCAACCTCCTAAAAATAATATTGACCCCATTGCGCACATTAGCAAAATGTTTGCATATTCTCCTAACCAAAACATTGCATACATCATTCCAGAATACTCAGTTTGGTATCCAGCAACTAATTCCGCCTCTGCTTCTGGTAAATCAAAAGGTGGTCTGTTAGTTTCTGCTAACGCTGATATAAAAAATATTACAAACATTGGAAATAAAGGAACAACAAACCAAATTTTTTGTTGAGCTAAAACAATGTCGCTTAAGTTTAAAGAACCAACACAAAGTAAAACATTAACAATTATAATACCAATTGAAACCTCATAGGAAACCATTTGTGCAGCTGATCTTATTGCTCCTAAAAAAGGATATTTTGAATTTGATGCCCATCCACCCATGATTATTCCATATACTCCTAATGACGAGACAGCAAATAAGTAAAGTATACCAACATTAATATCAGCTAATACAAAATTTTCACCAAAAGGTATTACGGCCCATGCAATTAATGCCAAGGTCATAGTAACTATTGGTGCAAGTATAAAAATAATTTTATTTGAACTTGCGGGAATTATAATTTCTTTAAAAATATATTTTAAAAAATCAGCAAAAGATTGAAATAAACCAAACGGGCCTACAACGTTTGGTCCTCTTCTTTTTTGAACAAATGCCCAAACCCTTCGATCAAGCCAAATAACCATTGCAATAGAAACAAGTATAGGAATTAATAAAAAGAATATTTTATAAGTTTCTATAAAAAGTAAATTTAAATAATAATAAATATTATCCATCAGTACCTGTTGATTTAACTTTTAGCTTTTCATTTCTGCACTCTGACATAGTTTTTGATGCTCTAGCAATCACATTGGAATAATAATAGTCAAAATGATCTATTACAATTTTTTCGCTAAAAAATTCAGTTATAATTTTATCTTTATTATTAATTTTTTGATCTAATTTTAAATAGTTCATCATTCTATCTATAAGTTCTTCTTTATTGTTGTAGATTTTTTTTTTTTTCAAAAGTTCTGAAAGTTCATTAATTATTTCCCAATCTTCTTTGGCATCACCAGGTGGGTAAGAAGCTTTATAAGCTTTCTGGATTTTTCCTTCCAAATTTATATAATATCCATCTTGTTCTGTGTAAGCTGCGCCGGGTAAAATTACATCTGCCATCTCAGCACCTTTGTCACCGTGACTACCTACGTAAATAATAAATTCATTTTTCTTTTTAAAATTTAAGTTGTCTTGACCAAATAAAAATAAAATATCAAAATTATTGTTTTCTATTTTATCTAATATTACATTTTTTCCATCTTTTGAGTTTAATATATTCAAATCATACGAAGCAACTGTTGATGCGTTGTTTGAAAGTATATTTAAAGAATTCCATTCTTTGGTAATTTTATTTATAGAAATAAGAAATTTTTTAAATTCTTCAAAAATAAATTTACCCGATTTAAGTCTAAGTGCTGATTGACCTATAATTATAATTGGTTTTTTTGAATTTTTAATTTTTTCAGATAAATCATTTTTATTTTCAAAAATATCTTTAATAGTATCAGTTTTATTATCTAATATTTTATATGGATATGTAAGTTCACCAATATCACCAAAAGAATATATTTCAGTTTTGTTATTTAAGAATGATTTTCTAACCCTTGCATTGAGGATAGTGGCTTCATATCTTGGATTGGCACCAACTAAAATGATTAAATCACTTTCTTCAATACCATTTAATGAGGAATTAAATATATAATTCCGTCTATCATTGTTGTTAACATAACAATTATCTGATCTTGAATCCAAATTCTGTGACTTTATCGTTTTTTGAAAGAATTCTTTAACAATAAACATTGTTTCCATATTTGTTAGGTCGCCAGTTAATCCCGCTATTTTTTCTGGTGAAGTTTCTTTAATCTTTTCTACAACTTTTTTATAGGCTAAATCCCATGATATTTTTTTAAATTCATTGTCACTTTTTAAATAAGGTGTATCCAATCTTTGGTTTTGAATTCCATCACAAGCATATCTCGTTTTATCTGATATCCATTCTTCATTGATATCTTCATTAATTCTAGGTAAAATTCTTTTTACTTCCCAACCATAAGTATCAACTCTTATATTTGATCCTACAGCGTCCATAACATCTATTGTTTCAGTCTTTTTTAAATCCCATGGCCTTGCTTCAAATACATATGGTTTTGATGTTAATGCTCCAACAGGACAAAGATCAATTACATTTGCTGATAATTCAGACTCCATTGATTTTTCTAAGTAAGTTGTAATTTGCATATTTTCACCACGGCCAATAGCACCGAGTTCCGGAACACCTGCAATTTCAGTTGCAAATCTTATACAGCGTGTACAATGAATACATCTCGTCATTTGAGTTTTAATTAGTGGACCCATATATGTTTCTGGTACTTGACGTTTATTTTCTTTGTAACGAGATTTATCTAATCCATAAAACATTGATTGATCTTGCAAATCACATTCTCCACCTTGGTCACAAACAGGACAATCTAAAGGATGGTTAACCAATAAAAATTCCATAACACCTTTACGAGCTTTTTCAATCATTGATGTATTGGTTTTAATATTCATTCCTTCGGTAATAGTCATTGCGCAAGATGCTACCGGTTTTGGAGATTTTTCTATTTCGACCAAACACATTCTACAATTTCCAGCTATTGAAAGTTTCTCGTGATAACAAAATATAGGTATTTCAACACCTGCTTGTTTGCAAGCTTGTAGTACGGTTAATCCTTCTTCAACTTCTACATCAGTGTCATTAACTTTAACTTTTAGCATTTTCTTTATCTAATAAATGTTGATCCACTAAATAAGGAATATTTTTATTTGTTTTTATTATTGGATCAAAACTATTTCTTTTTTCAATTTCTTTTTTAAAATGTCTTAATAATCCTTGCACTGGCCATGCAGAACCTTCACCAAAAGCACATATAGTATGTCCTTCAATTTGTTTTGTAACATCCGCTAGCATATTTACTTCTTCCTTAGAAGCTTCGCCTTTGGCCATTCTCTCTAACATTCTCCACATCCAACCAGCTCCTTCTCTACAAGGAGTGCATTGACCACAACTTTCATGTTTATAAAATCTAGCTATTCGAGCTATACATTTTATGATGTCTTGATCTTTATTTATTACAACTACGCCTGCTGTTCCTAAACCACTTTTTTGTTCAATTAGAGAATCAAAATCCATTAAAATTGTTTCACAAACATCTTTGGGTAATAAAGGCATTGAAGATCCACCAGGAATTACAGCTTGTAGGTTATTCCAACCACCTACAACACCACCAGCATGTTTTTCAATTAACTCTTTAAGAGGTATTCCCATTTCTTCTTCAATGTTACATGGATTATTTACATTTCCTGAAATACAAAATATTTTTGTGCCAGTATTTTTTGGTCTTCCAAGCAAAGCAAACCAGCTAGATCCTCTTTTTAAAATTGTAGGCACAACAGCTATCGTTTCGACATTATTTATTATTGTTGGACAACCATATAATCCAACTAGCGCAGGAAAAGGAGGTTTTAATCTCGGTAGACCTTTGCTACCTTCTAAACTTTCAAGTAATGCTGTTTCTTCTCCGCAAATATAAGATCCAGCACCGTAATGAATATAAATATCAAAATCCCAACCAATATCAGAAGCATTTTTACCTATTAGCTTTTTTTCATAAGCTTCATCAATCGCTTGTTGTAATTTTTTTCCCTCATTTACATATTCGCCTCTAATATAGATATAACAAACATGTGCATTAACTGCATAAGATGTAATTAAACATCCTTCGATCAGTTTATGAGGTTCAAATCTTAATATATCTCTATCTTTACATGTGCCAGGCTCAGATTCATCAGCATTTATTACTAAATAATGTGGTCTAGAACCAATTTCTTTTGGTACAAATGACCATTTAAGTCCAGTAGGAAATCCAGCACCTCCTCTTCCTCTTAGCTCTGAAGATTTGATCTCATTAATAATCCAATCTCTTCCTTTTAAACAAATTTCCTTAGTATTTACCCAATCGCCTCTTTTTTGAGCTGAAAAGACATCTTCACCAAGATCATTATAAAGATTTTGAAAAATTCTATCTTTGTCCTCAAGCATTTTTAATATCCACTAATGTTTTTCTGTTATTTTCAGGTTCTGAATTAGTTCGGCCTCTATATGAACCTGGTTTTGGTTTTTCACTTTTTAAAATTTGATCTATTATTTTCTCGGTTTTTTCTTTATTTAAATCTTCATAATAATCGTCATTAATCTGCATCATTGGAGCATTAATACAAGCTCCTAAACATTCAACTTCCATCCAAGAACAACTTTTATCTTTTGAAAGTTCATTTTCATTTTCTGATACTTTTTGCTTGCATACTTCAACTAATTCATAAGCACCTTTGATCATACATGGGGTAGTTGTGCAAACCTGAATAAAATAATTTCCAACTGGAGATAAATTATACATAGTATAAAATGTGGCTACTTCATAAACTTTTATAGAAGGAATATTCAAAAATTTAGCTATACATTTCAAAGCCACTAAAGGTATCCAGTTATCATTTTGTTTTTGAGCAATATAAAGAAGAGGCATAACAGCGCTTTGATGTTTCCCTTCAGGATAATTTTTTATAATTTTGTTTGCTATCTCTAAATTTTTTGAAGTAAATTCAAAACTTTTTGGTTGATCTTTTGAAATTTTTTTTATACTCATCGATCTATTTCTCCAAATACAAGATCTAAAGAAGCTAAAACTGCTGGAACATCTGCTAACATATGACCTTTGATAAGATAATCCATTGCCTGTAAATGAGAAAATCCTGGTGCTCTGATCTTACATTTGTATGGTATGTTTGACCCATCTGATATTAAATAGACACCAAATTCACCTTTTGGAGCTTCTACAGCTGAATAAATTTCATCTTTTTCAACATGAAAACCTTCTGTAAATAATTTAAAATGATGAATTAATGCCTCCATAGATTCTTTAATTTCTTTTTTTGGAGGAAAACTAATCTTCCCATCTAATGTTTTTATTGGACCTTTTGGTATATTAACTAAACATTGATTAATTATTTTGACGCTCTCTCTCATTTCATCTATTCTACAAAGATATCTGTCATAACAGTCTCCATTTTTTCCTATAGGTATCTTAAAATCTAGTTGATCGTAACATTCATAAGGTTGAGATTTTCTTAAATCCCACGGTATACCTGATCCTCTCATCATAACTCCAGAAAAAGAATATTCTAATGCATCTTCTTTCGAGACTACTCCAATATCAACGTTCCTTTGTTTGAAAATTCTATTGTCAGTTAAAAGTGTTTCCATGTCGTCAATAATTTTAGGAAATGAATTACAAAATTTTCCTATATCTTCTTCCAAACCTCTTGGCATATCTTGATGAACGCCACCTGGTCTAAAATAATTAGCATGCAATCTTGATCCAGAAACTCTTTCATAAAATGTCATTAGAGTTTCTCTTTCTTCAAATCCCCATAAAGATGGTGTTAATGCACCAACATCAAGCGCATGAGTAGTTACATTTAATATATGACTTAATATTCGACCAATTTCACAAAATATAACTCTTATATATTGTGCTCTAATAGGTACTTCTATTTTTAAAATTTTTTCAATAGCTAAAGCAAATGCATGCTCCTGATTCATTGGAGCAACATAATCTAATCTGTCAAAGTAAGGAATTGCTTGTATATATGTTTTGTTTTCAATTAATTTTTCTGTACCTCGATGAAGTAGACCAATGTGTGGATCAGCTTTTTCAACAACTTCACCATCTAATTCTAAAATCAATCGTAGAACACCATGTGCTGCTGGATGTTGAGGTCCAAAGTTTAAATTTAAAGTTTTAGTTTCTTTTGGCATTATTTTTTTGTTTGTTCTTTAATATATTTTGTTCCTTCCCAAGGACTTTCGTAATCAAAATTTCTATAATTTTGTTCAAGTTTAACAGGTTCATAAACCACTTTTTTTTCATCCTCGCTATAACGAACTTCAATATGTCCTGTTAAAGGAAAGTCTTTTCTTAAAGGATATCCTTCAAACCCATAATCTGTAAGTATTCGTCTTAAATCAGGATGGTCTTTAAACTTTATGCCATACATGTCAAAAACTTCTCTCTCCATCCAATTTGCTGAAGGAAATATTGAAGTTATTGTAGGAACAATTTCATTTTCATTTATAAAACAATCAATAATAATTCTTTGATTAAATTCATGGCTTAAAATCAAATATATTAATTTAAAACGTTTTTCATTTTCTGGGTAGTCAACAGCAGTGATATCAATTAATTGTCTAAATTTAGTTTCGCTACTGGTTTTTAAAAATATAATTACTTCCAATAAATCTTCAGTATCTATATTTAAATACAATTGATTATGATTGATTTTAGAATTTTTAATTTTAGTTGTAAGCTCAGAATTAATTTTTTTTTCTAAATCTATTAAATTAATCACTTTATGATTATCTTTCTAAAGAACCTTGTTTTCTAATTTTCTTTTGTAATTGTAAAATGCCATTCAAGAGCGCCTCAGCTGAAGGAGGACAACCTGGCACATAAATATCAACAGGAACAATTCGATCACATCCTCTTACTACAGAATATGAATAGTGATAATAACCTCCTGCATTTGCACAACTTCCCATTGATATAACATAACGTGGTTCAGGCATTTGATCATAAACTTTTCGAAGAGCTGGTGCCATTTTATTTGTTAATGTTCCTGCTACAATCATTACATCTGATTGTCTTGGTGACGCTCTAGGTGCTGCACCAAATCTTTCTAAATCGTATCTTGGCATAGAAGTTTGCATCATTTCTATAGCACAACAAGCGAGACCAAAGGTCATCCAATGTAATGAACCAGTTCTTGACCAATTAATTAAATGATCTAATGAAGTTGTAACAAAACCTTTCTCACTAAAGTCTTTTGCAAGTTGCTTAAATTCGTCTGGTATTTTTTTTTCTTCTAAATTCATAAATTATTCCCAATCTAAAGCTCCTTTTTTCCATTCATAAATAAATCCTACAGTTAAAATAAATAAAAATATCATCATTGAACAAAAACCAAGTAGACCGATTTTTCCAAGTGAAATAGCCCATGGAAAAAGAAAAGCAATTTCTAAATCAAAAATAATAAATAATATTGCTACTAAATAAAATCTTACATCAAATTCCATTCTAGAGTCGTTAAAAGGTTCAAACCCACATTCGTATGCAGATAATTTTTCAGGGTCTGGATTTTTTGGAGATAGCAAATAGTTTAGAATAATAAATACACAGCTTAATCCAAATGCAATAATTAAAAATAGAATTATTGGAAAATAATCTTTCAAAAATTCATATAACATGATGATATCTATATCAGCTTTTGGATTAACTAAAAGTGGACATAGATAACGTTTTTTTTGGTTTTTTTATTAATAAATTAATGATGAATGGCGGGAGTGAAGGGACTCGAACCCTCGACCCCGTGCGTGACAGGCACGTGCTCTAACCAACTGAGCTACACCCCCAGAATTTTGGTGGGCAGTAAAGGACTCGAACCTTTGACCCCCTCGGTGTAAACGAGATGCTCTACCAACTGAGCTAACCGCCCTTATACCAAAAAACCATTATCAGTAAAATCTTCTGCTAATTTTTAAATTGTTATGGAAAATGTGACTTTAACTCACCTTTATTTTAGTTAAAAAGATTATATATAGAATTATATATGTTATCAGATTTTTTAAAAGATTATCTGTCAATAATTTTGTTTCTAATAATTGCTTTAGGTTTAAGTTTAGCCTTTATTGTTATCAACTTTATTTTTTCTCCAAAAAAACCGGATCCTGAAAAACTATCAGCTTATGAATGTGGATTTGAACCTTTTAATGATTCAAGAATGGAATTTGATGTTAGATTTTATTTAGTTGCAATTTTATTTATTATATTTGATTTAGAAATTGCATTTCTTTTTCCGTGGGCCGTTTCATTAGGCAATATTGGTATCCTTGGATTTTGTTCCATGATGATATTTTTGTTTATTTTAACAGTTGGTTTCATATATGAATGGAAAAAAGGAGCTTTAGATTGGGAATAATAAATGAACTTACATGAAAAACAGAATCAAATCCCAGATGAATTTAAAAAATTAGCAGAAGATTTTACTGATAATGGTTTTATTACAACAAGTTTTGATAATTTAATTAATTGGGCAAGAGCAGGATCTTTACATTGGATGACTTTTGGTCTTGCTTGTTGTGCTATAGAAATGATGCAAACTGCAATGCCTAGATATGATCTTGAAAGATTTGGGGCAGCACCAAGAGGATCACCAAGACAATCCGATGTAATGATAGTCGCTGGTACTTTAACTAATAAAATGGCACCAGCTTTAAGAAAAGTTTATGATCAAATGCCCGAACCTAGATATGTTATATCTATGGGTAGTTGTGCTAATGGTGGAGGTTATTACCACTATTCTTATTCTGTAGTTAGGGGTTGTGATAGAATTGTGCCCGTGGATATTTATGTACCAGGATGCCCACCATCTGCTGAAGCATTACTTTATGGAATTCTACAGTTACAAAAAAAAATTAGAAACCACGGTTCATTAGAAAGATAAAAATTAATGACTAGTCTAGTAAGTCTAGAAAAGAAAATTAATTCCGAACTCACTACAAAAATCAATGAGTCAAAAATTAAACATGGGCAATTATACCTGACTATCGATAACGAAGATTTATTGGATGTAATCTTATTTCTTAAAACTAATAAAGATACTAAATTTAGACAATTAATTGATATTACAGCAGTTGATTACCTTGAAAATCCAAAAAGATTTAAGATTGTTTATTTGTTTTTAAGTCATGAAATTAATCAAAGAATTATACTTAATTATTTTATCAATGAAAATGAAGTTGTTTCTTCATTAACTAAAATTTTTCCAGCTGCTAATTGGATGGAGAGAGAAGTTTTTGACATGTATGGGATTAAATTTAAAGATCATCCTGATTTAAGAAGAATATTAACAGATTATGGTTTTGAAGGTTATCCTCTTAGAAAAGATTTTCCTTTAACCGGACATAATGAAGTTCGTTACAGCGAAGATGAAAAGAAAGTTATTTACGAATCTGTTAAGCTTGAACAAGATTATAGAAATTTTGATTTTGAAAGCCCTTGGGAAGGTACAAAATACATTAAAGAGCAGACGAAAAAATAATGCCTAAAGAAACAAAAACTTTGAAACTTAATTTCGGACCCCAACATCCTGCTGCTCACGGTGTATTAAGGTTGATATTAGAACTAGATGGTGAGGTTGTAGAAAAAGCTGATCCACATATAGGATTGCTTCACAGAGGAACTGAAAAATTAATTGAAAACAAAACTTATATGCAAGCAGTTCCATACTTCGATAGATTAGATTATGTTGCTCCAATGAATCAAGAGCATGCATTTGCTCTTGCAATAGAAAAAATTTTAAAAATTGAAGTTCCTATTCGAGCACAATTTATAAGAGTTATGTTTTGCGAGATAGGAAGACTTATGAGTCACATTTTAAATATTACAACACAAGCATTAGACGTTGGTGCATTAACACCTTCATTATGGGGTTTTGAAGAAAGAGAAACTCTAATGACATTTTATGAACGTGTTTCAGGATCAAGACTTCATGCAAATTATTTTAGAGCTGGTGGAGTGCATCAAGATCTTCCAAGAAACTTAGATCGTGATATTGCAAAATTTTGTGAAACATTCCCAAAAATTATAAATGATCTTGAAACTTTATTAACCGATAATAGAATTTTTAAACAAAGAAATGTTGATATAGGAATAGTTACAAAAGAAGACGCTTTAGATTATTCTTTTTCTGGAGTAATGCTTAGAGGATCTGGAGTGCCTTGGGATCTTAGAAAATCACAACCATATGAATGTTACGATCGTTTTGATTTTAAGATTCCTATTGGAAAAAATGGTGACTGTTATGATAGATATCTATGCCGAATTGAAGAAATGAGAGAGAGTGTAAAAATTATCAAACAATGCCTTTCTTCTATGCCAAAAGGACCAATTAAATCTCTAGACGGAAAAATTAGCCCACCATCAAAAAAAGATATAAAAGAGTCAATGGAAGCATTAATTCATCATTTTAAATTATTTACAGAAGGTTATCGTGTAGACAAAGATGAAATTTATACAGCTGTTGAAGCACCCAAGGGTGAATTTGGTGTTTATTTAATATCAGATGGTTCAAGTAAACCTTATAAATGTAAAATTAGAGCTCCAGGATTTTCACATCTTCAAGCTATGGATTATTTGATTAAAGGCCATATGCTAGCTGATGTTCCAGCTGTATTAGGTTCTCTTGATCTTGTTTTTGGAGAAATTGACAGATGAGTGTAAAAAAAATCTCAAAAGAACAGCCAGAAAATTTCGAATTTACTTCAACAAGTTTAGAAACTGCAAATAAGATTATTAAAAAATATCCTAAAGGGAAACAGCAAAGTGCAGTTATGGCATTACTATATTTGGTTCAAAGTCAGAACAATAATTGGATACCTTTAGCTGCCATGAGGTACATAGCTAAGTTTTTAGATATGTCTTATATCAACGTATATGAAGTTGCTACATTTTATACCATGTATAATTTATCACCTGTTGGTAACCATTTTATTCAGGTGTGTACAACAACACCATGCATGATTAGAGGTGCTTATAAATTGGTCGAAGCTTGTAAAGAAAAAATATCACCTAATGAGAAAGAATTATCAAAAGATAAAACATGTTCATGGATGGAAGTCGAATGTTTGGGTGCTTGTGTTAATGCTCCAATGATGCAGATAAATAATGATTATTATGAAGATCTAGATAAGGAAAAAACTTTAAAAATTATAGATCAAATTTTAAATGGAGAAAATCCTAAACCTGGATCTTACCGAGGTCGATTAAATTCTGAACCAGAAAATAATAGAAAAACATTAATGGATATAAAAAATGCTTAAAGACAAAGATAGAATATTTAATAATCTTTACAACGATATGGGTTCAGATGTTACATCATCCAAAGCAAGAGGTGATTGGTCTGATACAAAAAACCTATGTGACAAGGGAAGAGATTGGATAATTAATGAAATAAAAACTTCAGAATTA
>JYMV01025919.1_pt1 | contig 37169 bp, 31 predicted proteins | sample 338911 | NCBI WGS metagenome assembly JYMV01 (sample SAMN03354496, study PRJNA234377) | hydrothermal vent metagenome | biome: Deep sea; feature: Hydrothermal plumes at the Eastern Lau Spreading Center, Western Pacific Ocean; material: Seawater | place: Tonga | collected 2009 | depth 2000 m m | reverse complement strand
AATTCTAACCAACTCTTAGAGATCACTCACAACACGATAGCCCAAGAGATGAACACCTCACGAGTGGTTATCTCCAGAGTATTGAAAAAACTTGAGCTAGAACACAGAATCAAGCTCCACAGAAACAAAATAGAGGTAATAGAAATCTGACCCCTATTCTAGGATTTTCTGACTGTGTAACATTTGTAACAGTATAAGTTGAAATCATGTCTCAACTTTGCACCACAAATGAATTACACATGAATATTCAAGATTTAATTAACCACGTAGCTACAACGATTGTAGACGTACGCACTCCAAGAGAGTTTATGGGCGGACACGTTTCTGGTTCAGTTAACATTCCCCTCGATGAGGTGGCAGCACGGATTGAAGAATTAAGGTCCTTACAACCTATGGTTCTTTGTTGCGCTTCGGGAGGTCGAAGCGGTCAGGCCGCTGAGTATTTATCTAAGCAAGGCCTTGACGTAACAAACGGAGGAGGTTGGCACAAGGTTAATGCCCAAAAAGTTTAATACCCCAGATAGCTCTTCGTGGAGCAAATAATAACACTTTAAACGTATCGCAATGTTAGAGATGATAGCAAGAATGTTCCAAGGAATAGATTACAAAGAGTTAATTGCGAAAGGTGCAGTAATAGTGGATGTTAGATCACCAGCCGAGTACAGAACGGGAAGTATCAGGGGTTCGAAAAACATACCACTAAATACAATAACAAAGAAAGCTCTAGAGATCAAAAAGTGGGAGAAAAAAGTGGTGCTTTGCTGCGCCTCTGGAATGAGAAGTGGACAAGCAACAAGCATATTAAAAAATCACGGAGTTGAAGCTCATAATGGAGGAGGATGGTCCTCACTTCAATACAAGCTTAAGTAGATGTGTAACATTTGTTACTTTGATTTGATAAAAAATTGACTAAACTCGCAACCTATTAAGATTAAATTGATATATATAATTGTAAGTATTGCGTTAGGAGGAGCTCTCGGATTCTTGTATTGGAAGTACGTAGGGTGTGCGTCAGGGTCGTGTGCAATCACTTCAGTTTGGTGGAGAAGCACTCTTTATGGAATGGTGCTAGGGGTGTTGATGCGAGATGTAATTGGAAATGGGATGTATAAAATAACAGGATGGTAAAGAAGATTCAAATGGCTATTTTAGTTGCTTTCACGGCAATTTTCAGTGCTTGCACAGGCCAAACTACAACACCCACAGGTGTCGTAAATCTTACTCCTTCTGAATTCAGTGAGATTGTGAAAAAAGGAGGGGTCATTCTAGACGTTAGAACTCCTGGAGAGGTCGAAGACGGACATATCCCTTCGATGATAAACATTGACTACTACGGAAACGACTTTGAATCTAACGTCAGCACTCTCGATAAAGACGCTGCTATTTGCGTTTACTGCCGGAGTGGAAAACGAAGCGCGTCTTCAGCAACAATACTACACAAGCAAGGATTTACGAAAGTTTACAACCTCTTAGGAGGTTTTAACGCCTGGAAATCGTCTGGCCTCCCAATTGTAAAATAAATCTAGCAAGATGCAAACAAGTAAAATACTTACAACGATATTATTTTTAGCTAGCGCCTTTTCAGCATTAGCCCAAAATCAACTTTTAATACCCGTTGCCCTAACGGGAACAAATTTCGACCTTACTATTCAAAACGGAGAAGTCGAATTCGTTCCTGGAGTAATGACTTCTACGCTGGGTATTAACGGGAACATTCTCGGCCCTACCCTAATTTTGGAAAAAGGTGAAACAGTTGAGATAGATATTCACAATACCCTTGATGAGATTACAACCATACACTGGCACGGATTTCATATCCCGGCAGAAATGGATGGTGGGCCTCACACTCCTATAGCTCCAGGTGAAACTTGGAGCCCCACTTTCACGATATTAGATCACGCGGCTACAATGTGGTATCACCCGCACCTAATGCATACTACTTACAAGCATGTGATGATGGGACTTGCTGGTTTAGTAATTATAAAAGATGCTGAGGAAGCTGCGCTTAACCTGCCTCGAACATACGGAGTAGATGATATCCCGTTAGTTTTTCAAACGAAGGTAATAGACGAAAACGGACAAATAAACCCCGATATGGATGTCGCGGGTTTAGACACTCTAGTTCTCACAAACGGAACACCAGATGCATATTTCGATTGCCCAGCTCAAATAGTAAGATTTCGAATGCTTAATGCTTCTAGCGAGCGTTCTTACAGTATAGGTTTAAGCAATAACGCACCGTTTTCCGTTATCGGCTCTGATGGGGGACTACTTACAAGTCCAGCTTCTTTAACTAGACTTTTAATGTCACCGGGTGAACGCTACGAAATTCTTGTAGACTTGAGCGGAATGGAAGGCGAGACAGTTTCAATTATGAACCACGGATCAGATATCCCTTTCCGTGTTTACGGTACAGAGTCTATTCTGCCTATGGGGGGAGGAGATCCTATCCCTTATTATGATCAAAATCATCTGAATGGAGCTAACTTTTCCCTACTAGATATTAATGTGGTAGCTCCAACGGAATCACCAGTTACAGAAATCCCAGCAACTCTTGTGGCTTCTACTTCTTGGGACACTTCGGTAATTGATAATGAACGTTCAATCTCTATGGGGACTGGCAGTGGCGGACCGGGTAGTATTACTGGGCCGTTCATGCTTAATGGAGTTGAATTTGACATGAATGTCATCAATGAAGTTATAGATTTGGATGATATGGAGGTTTGGACTATTACAAACCAAACCCCAATTGCTCACCCCTTCCACATTCATGATATACAGTTTAATATACTTGAACTCAATGGACAAGCCCCACCTCCACATATGGGGGGTTGGAAAGATGTAGTTCTCGTGAGTGCTCAAATGGGTACGGCGAAATTCGTTACTCGCTTCGAAGATTTTGCGGATCCTGTTGTTCCCTATATGTACCACTGCCACATCCTTGTTCACGAGGAAGGCGGTATGATGGGGCAATTTGTAGTAGTCGATCCTAACGGAATAAATGGTGTCATTGAGAACGAAGAGTTCAGTATTTACCCTAACCCAGCGTCAGATAACATTAAAATCGAATTAATTAATGCAGGAGAGGAAACGATTTCGGTCCGAGATATTAGCGGAAGAATCGTTATGACATCTAACATCTTCGGAGTTTCTACTTCTATGGATATTAGCTCCTTTACTGCTGGAGTTTACTTCGTGACAGTAGGTAATACAACAGCTCGATTTATCAAGGAATAAATAAATAAATCATGAAAAATTCTATTCTACTTATTTTTGCCTCAGTAATTTCATTTAGTGCAAGCGCTCAATTCGGAGGTTTACCTGACGGTTCAATTGCACCCGATTTCACTCTTATAGATGAAGACGGAAATACTCATAACCTGTATGATTTGTTAGACGACGGTAAAACAGTCTTTTTAGATCTATTTGCAGTTTGGTGCCCACCATGTTGGGATTACAAATTGACTGGCGCTATGGAAGACCTATATGTTCAACACGGTCCAGCAGGATATCCAGGAGTTGATGCAAACACGACGGATGATGTAATGGTATTTGCTATTGAAGCAGATGGCAATCTTTGTTCTTGTCTACCAGACGCTGCATGCAACGTTAACTCGCAAGGAGATTGGCTAACAGGAACATCTCACCCTACAATTTGTATGGATGGGTCCGTAAACGTTAATACGATTGCACCTGATTACGCAACGGGCTTCTTTTGGCCTTATATCTACAGAGTCTGCCCAGACAGAACGACAACGCTTATAGGTTCACCATCTAATCCATACAGTTTAGTGGGCGGATGTGCATCTGGAATAGAGTCTGTTGAACCAACGTTCACGATATCGCCGAACCCTGCAGTAAATACAATTAACATTGAGCTTACAACAGCTGAAGAAGTTCAAATCTTCGACGCAGCGGGAAGAACAGTTTTTACAAATTTAAACATAGAGTCAAATCTTAACATTGACATAAGTCAATACGCAAAAGGTATCTACACAATCAAAGTCGGATCAAAAACGGCAAAATTCATTAAGAAATAAAAAACAATCATGAAAAATACTTTACTACTAATCGGCTTTACAGCTATTGCTTCTGTTTCATTTGGACAACAATCAATGAACATCTCTCACCAAGGAACTATTCCTATTTCAATTACGGTCCAGGCAGGTGAGGACATTACCTTTATTTACGGAGGAGGAGGGGCTCACCCCATGACAGAGGGATGGCAAGACGGATCAGCGTCAACACCAGAAGCTTTTGCGACACAGACTGTGACGTCTTCAAGCCCGACTACGACATTCCAAATGCTAGTACCAGGTCACTATGTTTTCCATTGCAATACTAATCCTGGCAATCAGAATAACTGGGGGACTATTATAGTTGAGGGTGTTGTTGGAGTTGAGGAAGCTTCTGCATCTACTTTGAATGTTTTCCCTAACCCTGCTCACGATGTGATTACGGTTGAAGGAAACAACAAAGGAACTGCGGTAATTACTGATATTAACGGAAGAATCGTAATGAGCGATTTCACTACTTCAGTTAACATTAGCGCTTTACCTAACGGAACCTACTTCATCAAGAACGAAGGAGTAAGCACGATCTTTATTAAGCATTAAAAGATGTATAAGGTTAATGCACTATTAATAACAGCATCTGTGGCACTCGTTACAGGTTGCTGTAAGCATCCGGATCCTGTAGCGGCTACCCCGCTCATAATTGAAGTTCCCGCTCACATTGCGTCTTCTATTATCGGTGAAATGCCTATACCAGCAGACAACCCTACTACGGTAGAGGGTGTGGCTTTAGGTAGAATGCTCTTTTATGAAAACATGCTTTCGGGAGATAACACGATGTCTTGCGCTACATGCCATATTCAAGGTGATGGATTTGCTGACAAGAGACAGTTCAGCGAAGGTATCACTGGAGATCTTGGCGATAGACAAGCGATGGCTGTCATCAATTCTGGTTGGACGGATTTATTCTTCTGGGATGGAAGAGCGGTTTCTTTAGAGGACCAAGCTTTCGGACCGGTTGTAAATCCTGTAGAGTTGAATGACACTTGGCCTAACGTAGTTGCGAAGTTGCAAGACGATTGTGATTACCCTCACCTCTTCGAGGCGGCATTCGGCACATCGATCATTGACTCAGTTCTTGTGAGTAAAGCGATTGCACAATTCGAGAGAACATTAGTTTCGTTTGATTCTAAGTACGATAAGTTTTTCTACAATCAGGAAGATGTTTTCACTCAAGCTGAGATGAACGGATTTGATCTATTTATGGGTGATGCAGAATGTGTTCACTGCCATTCTGGACCAAACCTTACTGACGATATGTTCCGCAACAACGGTTTGGACATAGTACAAACAGATATAGGGCTTGGAAAAGTTACGGGTGACGAATTGGACAACGGTAAATTCAAGGTTACTACTTTGAGAAACATTGCTCAAACAGCACCTTATATGCACGATGGGCGATTTGCTACATTGGAAGAAGTTGTAGAGTACTACAATAGCGATGTTCAGGCAGACTCTCCGAATCTTGATCCAGAGATGGAACATTTTTCTGAAGGATTAAACCTAACAGAGGAGCAGAAGTCTGATCTTATCGCGTTCTTACACACGATGTCAGACGAGACATTCTTAACGAATCCGAAATTTTCAGATCCGAACTAAGAACAGATCCTCTTACGATATAATAAACCACCAGAGTGAAGGCTCTCGGTGGTTTATTTTTGTCAAAAAAGTACGTATATTGTCCCAGTATTTATTTGTAAAACACTGATTTACGTATTGCGAGTCATAAATCAGAAAATTGAAACCAATATGAAATCATTGCTATTAACTGCAGGGCTTTTCGCCCTTTCGTTCGCCACGTTTGGTCAATGCGAAGAAGGAGAAACCTCTGTATTATTTGAAATAACAACGGATAATTGGGGATATGAAATTTACTGGGAGCTAACTCCAGCTGGTGAAGCGTGTGGAGGTTCTGAAACTGTTGCATGGGGAGGAAATTATTCAGTGGGTTGTAACGGGTCGAATGCTGGAGGCGGATATGGAAACAACACAACTATCAACGAAGGGCCTTGGTGTCTAACGAACGGAGAAACGTACACGATTCTTTCACGCGATTCATACGGAGATGGAGGAGCAGGATTTACAGTAAACATCGCATCATTCCCGATGTTTGAGTTCCAGGCTACCTCAAGCAGTGAAACGTTCTTTTTCGAGGTTAATACCCCTCCTGAAGTAGACGGAGAGCTTCATGAAATTCATACACCATCTACAGTTTACATAGGCGCAATAGCTATTTCGGGCGAAGTGAAAAACCTTGGGTCGACAACCATTCAGTCTATGAATGTAAACTACTCTATTGACGGAGAAACAATGGGGTCAACAACCTTATCAGGTCTTAACATAGCCCCCTTCACTTCGCATGAGTACTCACACCCGGCTAACTGGTATCCTTCATCTGTAGGAGACTACGAACTTGCCTTATGGGTAACTAACATAAACGAAAGCTGGTTCGATTCGGTTCCTTCAAATGATATGGCTTCTAAAGCAATCAGCGTGATCCAGACTATTCCCGACATCACGCCTTCGTATTACTCGAATGGTAATACGTTTTCCTACGACGTTATTGTAAACAGCTCTGATCAAGTAATGAAACCAATGGATATAGATTTCCAGTTGAATGGAGATCTTTGGGTAATAAACCTTGGGACTGAGAATTCTGGAGGAAGCACAGTTAGAGTTGGTAATCCCGGTACTGAAAACCAAACCGATTTATGGCAGCAAGACGCAAGTGCTGGACATTTCATGTCTCTTCCTTCCGGGATAGCAATGGGTAACGAAGATTCATTTGCAACTTGCCCTTCGGTGTACGACGCAAATCACGATGGTGGAGAGCCATTTACTGGACCGAGTCTTTGGTCTAACGACCCGGATGTTTACGCTCAGCCTTCTGGAGGAAACGGAAGCCACCTTGATATGCTTCACGAAAGCCCACTTTCTTTAGGGATAGCTTTCGAGAGTGGAAATTCATATTGGGTATACGATTCATTCAATAACGATATCGCGAATTACAATTTCTCAAACGACCATGGACCGGGAAATTCGGACCATGGAGACGGAGAGATTTTGAGATATCAAGGAATGGGACTAGATGAGATAAACACAAATATCGCATGTCACCTTGAATTCGATTCCGAGCGCCGTTGGTTGTACTTCGTCGATGGAGGAAACCAAAGAATCTTACGTTTAGACGTTACAACCGGATCTATCGGTGGCAATCCTAATTGGGGACCTCATGAGGGGTTAGCCCTTTATAAAAAAGTCGTTGGGTTTACTTGGGAAGAGGTTGTTGTATCGGGGTTAGTGGAGCCAGCGGGGATCGATGTTGTAGGAAGCAGCATGGTAGTAACAGATCACAGTAATGGTGATGTGATTTTCTATGATATTAGCAGTATGCCTGCTGTTGAGGTAGGACGTTTAGAGACAGGCGAGCCAGGGATTATGGGTGTAGTGATGGGCCCACAAGGAAGGATTTGGTATTGCAATAAAGACCTAAACAAGGTGGTACGTGTAGAGCCAAGCAACGTTGTGATGGCAGTTGATGCGATACAGGGCGAAGTAGAGCCTTTAGTGGTTTATCCAAATCCTGCTCGTGATGTTATTACTGTAGCGGGAAATATTGGGCAGGTCGTAATTTTCGATATTAATGGAAAGATTGTTTTAAGATATTTCGGATCGGAGATTAACGTGAGCGAGCTAAGTAGCGGGACTTACTTTATTGAAAAAGGATCGAAAAAAGCTGCTTTCGTTAAAGAGTAGTTTGTCGAATACTTTATTGATTGGGAGATGTATAGCTTTATGCTACTACATCTCCCTTTTTATTAAATATCTTTGCGTTATGGGAAACACGAAATTGTTAGAGTTACGGCAGGCAGAAGTAGTGGAGGAGTTTTTGATGTTCGGAGATTGGATGGAGAAATACGAGCATATTATCGAGCTAGGAAAGGAGTTACAGCCGATGGTGGAGAGCGATAAGGTAGAAGATAATTTGATAAAAGGATGCCAAAGCAGGGTTTGGCTTACAGCAAAACTAAACTCAGAAGGAGAGGTGATTTTCTCAGCCGATAGCGACGCAATCATCACAAAAGGGATGGTGGCCTTGATGATAAGGGTTTTGAGTGGAGCGATGCCAGAGGAAATTGCAAAAGCGGACCTGCATTTCTTGAATGAAATAGGGCTTCATCAGCATTTGAGCCCGACGCGCTCAAATGGACTTGCTTCTATGGCAAAGCAAATGAAAATGTATGGATTAGTGTTTTCTGCGCGTTCTTAGTGAAATAAATGCGAACGATTTTATCAAATCTAAACCCGGACTTTAAGAAACTTCTATCTGGGAGTGGTCTTGTGATGATGTTTAAAGTCGCAGGTGCGGGAGCTGGATATGTTTTTGCTTATCTGATAACTTCGAATTACGGAGCGGAGACGTTTGGTATTTTCGAGTTGAGTCTGACGGCATTGACTATTGCGAGTTTGTTTGCACGCTTAGGTTTAGGTGGTGCGCTGGTGAGATTTATCCCCGAGTTTGTAGAGAAACAGGACGCCCATCTTTTGCGAAAAGTCTATAGACTGACCCTACTTCTTGCTCTTCCATTTTCAATAGTTCTTAGCGTTTTACTTTACGTTTATTCTTCGGAACTGGCCATGCAGTTTGGGAATGAGGGTCTCGCCCTCCCGTTTAGAATTACAGCTCATTTTATACCGTTTGCCACGTGGTTTCAGCTAAACGCCGAGGCATTTAGGGGTATGAAGAAAATGACAGGATACAGCATTTTACAGAGAGGAACGGTTGTTTTAATTGCGATTGCTGCATTTTTCATTCTAAGAGATCAGGGGTATATCGGTTATGAATCAAAAGTGATTCCCATAGTATCGTTCGGAGTGGGAGTAATCGTTTTAGGAGTGATTGCAGGAATTGCTACCCCGCGTGCTATCTATAGTATCGTTAGTTCTAAAGCGGGGAAGATTTCAAGTGACATTTCAATTCGCCCGCTGCTCAAAGTAGCTTTCCCTATGCTTATAAGCACGTCCATGTTTATGATTATGAATTGGACAGATACACTTATGATAGGCTATTATCTCGATGAGGCAGATGTAGGAATTTACCGTCTCGCCTTTAAAGTTGCTACTCTCATCACTTTTGCACAGTTTGCAATAAATAGCATTGCAGCACCGATGTTTAGCTCTTTTAAAGCGAAAAACGACCTCTCTGGACTTAGAAAAATGACTCGTAACATCGGGTATATGAACCTCGCGATAAGCACTCCGATTTTCATCGCTATCCTCCTGTTTCCGAGCTTCGTTCTTGACTTTTTCGGGGAGGAATTCACGGCAGGAGTCACCCCCCTAATCATTCTTGCTGTAGGCCAAATCATTAATGCTCTTTGCGGACCAGTGATGTATCTTCTAAACATGACGGGCAAGGAAATACAAGCTCGAAATATCATAATCGTAGCATCGGTAATTAATATTGTTCTCAACTTTTATTTCATTCCTTTATATGGTTTGATGGGAGCAGCGATTGCTACAGGATTGAGCACTGTGGTTTGGAATGTGATGGCGGTAATTAGAATAAAAAAGGAGTACGGATTTATCTCGATTCCGCATCCGTTCTAGGATTAATCATGAAGGAAATGATAGAGAAAGACAAGTTGAATTTTTTCGTGATAGGTGCGGCAAAAGGCGGTACTACGACTGTTTTCGAACGGTTAAATGCTCGAGAAGATGTCTATCTCAGTCCTCTCAAGGAACCGAACTATTACTCTTCGGACATCGACACCTCTAAGTTTTCGCCCGAGTTTAGAGCGAATACTCGCCTCGATCTCTCCGAGTACTTCTCCACCTCACCTCTCCCGACCCTCCAGATCGGTTTCGTACGGGATGCAGGCGAGTATGCGTCATTGTTCGAGCCCGCCCCAAGAACGGCAAAACTTATAGGGGAGTGCAGCACGTCGTATTTATGGTCTTCCGTTGCGCCATCATTATTGAAAGCGGACCACCCCTCCGCTCGAATCCTCATAATGCTTCGCAACCCCATTGATAGATTGTTTTCACATTACATGATGGCGCGGAAGTACGGCTTTACTAAACTACCCCTGCGCGAAGCAGTTGAGAAAGACCTCGCCCATCCTACTCCCGGTTGGGGCGCGAGCGAACTTTTTGTGGAGCTGGGAATGTACTCGGAGCAGATAAACCGATGGAGAGCGGAATTCCCCGACTCGTCTATTAAAATCATGCTTACCGAAGACCTTCGGTCGCCAGAAAAGTGGAACGATTTACTTGAATGGTGCGGACTACCAATTATAGAGGAAAACTCGAAACTCGGGCAAAGCACTAAACTCGAACGCAAAGGAGATGCGAATACTGCTGGGCTTGCTAGGTTCGAAGGTGTGAATCGTTTTCTTACTTCGCGAGGTTTAAAACACAAGCTCGGAAATCTTATTCCGAGAGTACTAAAGAGAAAATTAGTAGCTTGGTATTATAGTTCAGACAACCTACCGAAAATTACTAAGGAGGAGAGAAACTATTTGAAAGGACTTTACTCCGAGGAGATAGGGAACTTGCGAAAAGAATTCGGACTTGAGGTAGAGAATTGGAAGTAGAATCGGGTTAATTCGGATTCAACTCCAGAGTTTTAGCCGACATCTCTATACGAACTACCTCAGCTGCGAAAGCATCCATTGCATCGCTTCTAACTGGGGTAGAAGGAGGGAACTCTTCCCGCCTATGATCAACCTGTTCACCGTTCTTCCAAAACCGGAAACAGCAAGTCCCGTACTTCCTACAAGCCCGATTACCTCACCTTGACTTACCCTATCGCCCACAGAACATTTGCGCTTGCTCATGTGTAGGTATTGGGTTTCGTAGGTGTTGTTGTGGCGAATTTTTACGTAATGCCCGTTGTTTTTTGTGTAGGCAGATTTGATAATCACACCATCTCCCACCGCAAGGATGGGCGTCCCCGTTTTTGCAGCATAATCTGTTCCTAGATGCGGTTTAATCCGCTTCAACACGGGATGAAATCGTTTCTTATTGAAGGAGCTTGAAATACGTGAAAATTCAACGGGCGATTTCAAAAAAGCCTTCCTTAAAGATCCACCTTGTATATCAAAATAATCCGCCCCATCCCCCTGATCGAATCTGTAGGCAAGGAGATCGATTCCGTGATGATTAAAACTACAAGAAATAATCGTCGGCATACCCACTTCGGTTCCGTTCACACGTTTCCGGTAATAATAAACATCGAAATTATCGCCCTTTTGAACGTGAGTAAAGTCAATAGTCCACGCATATACTCCGGCCATGGCTACAGCTAAATTTGTAGGTGCTCCGACCTCTTCCAAGTCCAAATAAAGAGATCTCGAAATCTCCCCCACGACATGAGTGTACACGGTATCTACTGGGTATGAGCCTAAACGAGCTCCGAGAGTGTCGCCAAGTGAAAAGACCACGTAGTCTATGGAGTTGCGCTCATAGATTAGCCAAGCCGGACTAGAAAGGGAGTCTCGCAAAGTGGCGACCCACCATCGTTTCCCAGCTCTCATATCTCGCACCTCGTAAGTCTCCCTACTATTAGCTGCCAGAGTTACAATTTTTCCAGGCCCCACTCTATAAGGATCGAGTAGATGTGAGAGCGACTGACCGTTCTTTATTACGCCAGAATCGACAACGAGGCTGTCCCAATAAAGTCCGAATCGCTCGATGGGCGCCTTTTCATCATCAGCCGAGAAAGCCCCATGACCTCGACTCCCATTCGAGTCGGGACCGACATCCCCACACGCGAATAAAATTATCGAAACCCCAGAAAGCACGAACAACGAAAAAACAACGAATCCCCTCATTTACTACTGGTTATTTAACACCGAAAACTTCGCTCTTAACCCATCTCTTACCCCAATCCTCGAGCTCTTGTTCGCTCCAAAGTTCAGGAAAGAAAATTCTCTTTTGAAAGCGAGGAGGTAAGTACTTTTGCCAGTTCGTTCCACCAGAGGCCGCGATATCTTCAGGATCGCGTTGTAGGTAGCGAACGGCAGATTTATAGTGCGCTAGAGTCCAGTTAATGTTTACATTAACATCGAGCCAACGCATTGCTTGACGAAGCTCCTCTTTTATGTCTGATTCTTCAGATGTGAAAACGAGACTTGCAGCGACGGACCTTACATTTGAAGAATAGGTACGACCTGCAAGATCTAGAAGCTCTTCATCGTACTTCTTTTCGAACTGCTTTAGCGTAAGAGTTTTCGAACCCGTCTTTAATTCGGAAGCCCCCTCACGCCAATATAGATGATTGAAAACCTTAGGAATATCTTCAATAGAGTAGTTGCTAAACGCCTCTCTATGGTTTTTGTGTGCTATACGGTCTAACGAAGTGGAGCAAATTTCTATCTTGCGATATTGAGCACTTTGGAATCCACTTGCAGGGAGTAAAGACATACGAAATTTGAGAAACTCCCCTTGGTCCATTCCATCAACCATTATGTCGAAACTACTCGTGAGTGCTACGAAGTATCGGTTTATTCGACGTATCCTTTCGAGAAGAAAAGTAGGTGTGATGGAAGAATCAGTTTGGGCTTCAGAAATGCGATCAAACTCATGAAGCGAAAGCTTAAAGTACAATTCTGTGATCTGGTGATATATGATGAACACCTTCTCATCCGGGTATGGGGTGATGGGCTGCTGCAAACTAAGGAGCGTATCAAGGTTGATGTAATCCCAATATGTAAGAAAGTCTGCGAAGAGGAGTCCGTCGAGGTAGGAAGGTAAATCCTGCCCCATAGCTGAGTATTTTTTCTGAAGTGAGTCGAGCTTTTCGAGAATCTCGGGAGAAAAATTGTTAGTTGTAGGCATGAGCGCAAGTTCGGAATACACTTTTAATTAAAGGCAGACACGGGTTTATTTATTGTACCGTTGCGGTACATTTTAGTTCAATTGCAATAGGAGTGGGTAGACAATTGATTTCAACGGTCGTCCTGCAGGGTCGATTTTTACCAAGGTGGGCAAAGTACTCCGCGTAAATTCTATTGAAAGCTTCGAAATCGCGCGACATATCTACTAGAAACACTGTAACATCTACAAGCTCTTCCCAAGAACTTCCACTTGCCTCAAGAACGGCCTTTACGTTTGCAAAAACAGCGTGAACTTGAGCTTCGAAATCAAATTTAAGCACCTCGCCTTCGGTAGAAATCTCTAAACCGGGGACTACACTATCCCCATTTCCAGAACCAGCAACCCTCGGTCCCACACCACTTAGAAATAAAAGATTGCCTACACGTCGTGCGTGAGGGTAAGATCCGACCGGTTTCGGTGCAGAAGACGTAGAAATACTATCACTCATAGGCCTAAGGTAGTAACTTGCGGCTATGCGTTACGAAAAACTACCCTCTGCGTTATACACACGCAATAGACAAGCACTAGCTGAACAATTGGAATCTAAAGGATTAGCACTTATTTTTTCAAACGATATTTATCCTACAAGTGCAGATGGTACTCTCCCTTTTAAGCAAGCAACGGATATTTTCTACCTTACTGGAGTAGACCAAGAAGAAACTGTTTTACTTCTTTTTCCAGAGGCTCATTCAGAAATGGATAGGGAGGTTTTGTTTACGATTGAGACAAGCGAAGAATTAGCTATTTGGCATGGAGCAAAACTTACAAAAGAAGCAGCTAGAGAGCAAACGGGCATTAGAAATGTGCAATGGCTAAATACTTTCGACAGCACCCTTCACAGACTTATGGCTGAAGCTGAGTTATTATATCTCAACGACAACCCACATACGCGAGCAAATACAACTGTTGAAACACGTGAACTTCGGGAAAATGCAAGAATTAGATCTTCTTACCCTAATCATAGAGAAGCTAGAACCGCACCGTTACTATATTCCCTCAGAGCAGTTAAGCAGGAGCATGAAATTATTCAAATGCAGCGAGCCTGTGACATCACGAAAGCAGGCCTTGACAGAGTACTCTCTTTCGTAAAACCGGGAGTGATGGAGTATGAAATTGAGGCAGAGTTTATGCATGAATTTCTGCGCCGTGGTTCTAGAGGCTTCGCGTATACTCCGATTATCGGATCCGGTCCTAATGCCTGCGTACTTCACTACATTGAAAACGATAAGGAGTGTAAAGCAGGAGATGTGATTTTGATGGATGTAGGGGCAGAATATGGTAATTATGCTGCTGATATGACACGCTGTATTCCTGTAAGTGGGAAGTTTACGGATAGGCAACGAGCGGTTTACAACTCTGTATACTCAGTGATGCAAGACGCGATGAAACTGCTCAGACCAGGGGTGAGTTTGCACGATTACCACAGGGAAGTAGGAGAGCTAATGACTCGTCAGCTTCTTGAGCTTAAACTAATCGACAAGCACGACGTTGAAAAGCAATCTTCAGCATCTCCAGCCTATAAAAAGTACTTTATGCATGGCACTTCTCACTTCATCGGGTTAGATGTTCACGATGTGGGACATTGGCATAAACCGATCGAAGCTGGAAATGTATTTACATGTGAGCCAGGTATTTATATTCCAGAAGAGGGCTTGGGTATTCGATTAGAAAATGATCTTTTGATAACGAATGAAGGCTTTGTAGACCTTATGGCCCACATTCCACTTGAGGCAGGCGCCATCGAGGAAGGAATGAATAGCTAGAGTTTATACGGGCTATACGATTTTTCAGTCAGTTTTCTTAACTTGTAAACCAAACAAGAGAAGAAACATGAAACGGAACCTCAGCGCCATATTTGCTATAGCCATATTTTTTATCTCTATAGGGATAAAGCAAGCGAATGCTCAATTTACGGGCTATACCGTCGAATTAGACACGATATTTTTCGGTGCGAACACACCTACTCCAGAAGACACGTTTGACCCGGAGGGGTTGCTCGAATTCTATGGGGCCTATAGAGTTTACGCTAATTTCACAAACCAAAACGACGTTTTAAGCGCTATTTATTCTGACGTAGTAGCATTAGGAACCCCCCCGATGTTTATTTCTGCACCGTGTGGATGTCATAATCCCGTAACTACCTCAATGGCTATGGATGCCTCGAATTCATCACTGTTTTGGCCTACGTTTCCGGAATACGAGTACGATACTTACTGGACAATAGGGATGGAAAGCGCAGACGATTTAGGAGGCACACTCCCCTCAACAATCGGTTTATTAAACGGTTCATCGATTTGTAATGCAAGTACTGACAACGGATCGGTTTTTACTGCTGGCACCCCTTCGAACACAATTGCGGGCGCAGATTTAAGAGTTCTAATTGCACAAATAACTACCTGTGGAGATTGGTCGCTTCAGGCTTGTATTCAGACCTTCGTTTCGGGAAACCAAACCAATATACAGCAATCCTGCCCCGACCTTCTCGAAATAGCTCATATCTATAACGATGGGGAGTGTGTGAATGACGCAGATGGTGATGGGATTTGCGATGAAATGGAAGTCGCGGGTTGTTTAGAAGAAGGCGCGTGTAATTACGAGCCAGATGCGACTGACGACAGTATGGATTGCGATTATTCGTGCTTCGGGTGTACCGATGTCTTAGCGTGCAACTTTGCTGAACTCGCTACAATAGATGATTTTTCTTGCGAATTTCTATCGTGTGCAGGATGTATGATACCATACGCTTGTAACTATGACTTCGAAGCCACAATCGGGGACAACTCGTGCATATTGCCGGGAGATCCTTGCGACGATGGCGATCCGAACTCTGTAAACGATTTTATTCAGGACATCGACTGTAGTTGCCTAGGATATGGCTGCCACGACACCGAGGCTTGCAACTATGCTCCGGACGCGATTAATGATCCAACAGTTTGTAACTACATCAGTCTTTATTCCATAACGGGAGAGATTCAGCCGACGGCAAATATGCTTCTGTCGTACTCTTACCCGAACACAACTGGAAGTACATACGATTGGGTGTCTACCAGCGGCGATGTGACAGATGGTGAAGGAACATCAGACGTGGCTGTGTCTTGGTGGGGATCGGGAGCTGGAACACTCTGCGTGACAGAGACGAATAGTGGTGGATGCTCAGGCGATCAAGTATGCCTTTCGGTAAATATTACCCCTGTTTCAGTTTCGGAAATCGATAATTCGGCGATAGAGGTTTTCCCTACGCCGGCTTCGACCGAGCTATTTATAAATCTTTCGAAATGGTCTTCTGAGGAGGCGAATTTGACTCTACGCGATGCGTCGGGAAGAATGGTTTGGGCCCTGAAGGCAATCAATCAAACGACCATCGATATGAGTAGTCTTCCAAGGGGTTCTTACATTCTACAGATTGATGTTCAGGGTCTTACACCGACTCACAAGCGTGTGATTTTAAACTAATTTGACAAGATGAAGTATTCTTTTCTTGCGGGGTGCATTTTACTCATTGCGGTGACTGTGTCAGCCCAAACCACTCCCCACACCGATTACCTCGGAACAGGTCATACCACAGGAGTAACCGTTACTACTAGCGGAACGGGATTGCTTGGCGTGGGAGTGAACACCATTAATGGGTCGGGCATGGATAGGCATATTCGCAATGCCGCTCGATTTTTAGGACAAGCTACTATCGGAGTCAATTTCGAGACTATAGAAGAGGTTTCGACTTTGGGATTTGATAATTGGATAGACGCTCAAATTCAGATGCCAGAAATGAATTATCTCGACACCACGAAAATGATTTGGGATCATTTCGTTCAGGCATATTACGACGAATGGGGAGAGATAATTATTAATGGGAACGAAGATGTTTTCCCGGCAAGTTTCTATTGGAGAATGGCGTGGTGGAATAATTCTATGCACGGAGACGATTATTTAAGGCAGAAGATGACGATAGCTTTGAGTGAGATCTTGATTACTTCGGAGGAATCGGACTTGCAGACAGACGCTTTCGGTTTGGCATCGTATTACGATGTACTCTACAAGAACGCTTTCGGGAACTTTCGTGATTTGCTTGAGGAGGTGACATATCATCCAGCGATGGGGTATTATTTGAGCTTCATAAACAACTCCCCTACAAACGAAGAGGAGAATATTCATCCCGATGAGAACTACGCGAGGGAGGTAATGCAACTTTTTACTATCGGGCTGTACCAGCTTGAGATCGACGGATCGATAATAACGGACGAAGATGGTGTGCCTGTCCCGACTTATAATAACAGCGATATTGGCGAATTCGCAAGGGTGTTTACTGGTTTAGGACCGGCTCAATATTGGGCTCCATGGGTCGATTATTCTGAGGAAACTGTGGAGTGGGGGGTTTGGTATAATACAGTGCCATACATCAATTCCACAATGCCCATGGTCATGTTCGAAGGGTGGCACGAGGAAGGCGTCAAGCACCTCTTGAACGGCGCAGCCACGATGGAGGGTGCGACAGGTGGACAAGATATTGATATAGCCTTAGACAACTTATTTTATCACCAAAACACAGCGCCTTTTATCAGTAAGCTTCTGATTCAGCGACTCGTAAAATCGAATCCCACGCCAGAATATATCGGGAGAGTGGCTCAAGTTTTTGTGAATAATGGTGAAGGAGTAAAGGGAGACCTTGCCGCAGTGGCGAAGGCGATTTTACTGGATGATGAAGCTAGAGATTGTGAATGGATAGAAGATATTTCAAGCGGAAAGATGCGCGAGCCGATGATTCGGTATAACCAAATTTTAAAGGCATTCGATGCCTCGAATGAGTCTGGCAAGATGTGGAGTGTGGGATGGATTCCTGATGAATTAGGCCAACACCCTATGGCTTCGCCCTCGGTATTTAACTTTTTCCTTCCCTCATATGCTCCATCGGGTCCTGTTTCGGATTCTGCTTTAGTTGCTCCTGAATTTGAGCTATTAAATTCTGCAATTGCGATAAAGTATATCAACTTGACTGCGGATATGCTTTTCGGAGAGATTTACCTGGATGCGATCACTTTGGCTCACCCAGATGATATAGGATATCCTTGGTGGGATGTTGCTTTTGAGACACCTGAGGATAAAGTGTCGCTAGATTTTAGTGATGAGACTGCCTTAGCTGCAACAGACATTTCGGCGATGATGGCTAGACTGAATATTCTTTTCGCTGGAGGGATGTTATCTGAGGAAACGATTTCCACCATTACAGAGATTGTAGACGTGACTTTTTTAGAACCGGCAGTCAAGCTGAAGGTTGCGATTTACCTCATACTCATTTCACCTGATTATATAATCCAAAAGTGATTCCTATGTCGAAGAAAAGAAGAATTTCAAGAAGAAAATTCATAGCGAATACAGGATGTGCAGCGATGGGTTCAACAGCATTTCTGTCGTCATTCACAACTTTGGGGATGATGAACTCGCTTGTCGCACCCCCTCCTCCGGACGACTATAAAGCTCTCGTTTGTATACTTCTTGCAGGAGGAAACGATTCGTACAATATGGTGGTGCCGACTTCGTCAGAGCCATACAATGTCTATGCGAATACGAGATCTAATTTGGCCTTACCGTCAGGGGATCTTATCCCCCTAAACTATACGGACGTAGGCGGAGTAAACTACGGGCTGCACCCGTCGATGCCGGAAGTGGCGGGATTATTCAACTCGGGTCGAGCGGCTGTGATTGCAAACGTAGGAACCCTGATCGAGCCGGTTACGAAAACTCAAATTCTTTCTGGCACCGCTCCCCTTCCCCTAGGGCTTCAATCTCACGCAGACCAAGCCAGACACTGGCAAACGTCCATCCCCCAAACTCGTTCTGCCAAAGGATGGGGAGGGAAGGTGGCAGATATTTTGGCCTCGGGAAATACGAATCAGGACATGTCTATGAATCTCTCTCTTGCGGGCACGAATCTGTGGCAAGCGGGGAATGTTGTGGATGAATTTGCGATTACTCCTCAGGGAAGTGTGGGGATTGAAATGATGGATGATACGGATCCGTTTGCAATGATTGTCTCCAGTGGAATCACGAATATTTTAGACCAGCAATACACGGATATTCTCAAGAAAACTTATGCGAATAAGGTAAAGTCATCCCAAAACCAGCATGATGTCTTTACGGCCGCTCTTGATGAATTGACTCCTTTAGCAACTCAATTTGCCAGCACAAATATTTCGAGGCAATTAAAGATGGTGGCGAAGAGTATTGCCGTTTCGGGAGGTTTGGGCATGGAGAGACAGACGTATTATATTAAGCTTGGGGGATTTGACAATCATGGAGAGGTCCTGAATAATCAAGCGGCTCAACTTTCACTACTTAGTGGGGCTATCGGTTCGTTTTACGAGGCGATGGACGAGCTAGGAATTGCAGATAAAGTGACGACGTTTACTATCTCTGACTTCGCTCGTACTCTGACTTCAAACGGGAATGGCTCTGATCATGCATGGGGAGGAAATGCGATGGTTTTCGGTGGCGCCGTTAACGGGGGACAAATCTATGGTCAATACCCTTCTCTGGGGTTAGGGTCAGAACTTGAAGTAGGAAACGGAATTTTAATTCCGGAGATTTCTACTGATGCGTATTTCGCGGAACTCGCACTTTGGCTAGGAGTAAATTCATCTTCTCTCTCAGATATTTTCCCGAACGTAGAGAATTTCTACACTCCCGGCTCTGGAAACCCGATAGGATTTATGAACCTTTAATCTCCACGACATGAAAAATTTACAAGTTCTAATTCTCATAGGTTTCAGCATTTTAGCTCTTCCTTCGGAACTAAGCGCTCAATTTTGTGAGGGGGCTCATTCATCTTCGCTCGACGACTCTTGGCTTTCGTGCGTTGAGACCCAAAACCCTAACCCCGACCGATCTGAAGGTCATTGGATTCTTTACGATTTCGGGGATTACTATGAACTCAACCAGTCACATTTTTGGAACTACAATGTTATGGACGAGACAGATCGAGGGGTCGCCACAATGATAGTTGACTGGTCTATTGACGGCACGACATGGAGTTGGTGGGGCGATATCAATCTCGAACAGGCTCCGGGCTCGAATAGTTATATCGGGGAAGCAGGTCCCGATTTCGACGGTCTAGTGGTCAGATATTTACTTCTCTCAGTCGCCTCAAATCACGGTGGGAACTGCTATGGATTTTCGGAGCTTAGGCTCGATGTAAACCCTGGCGTAGTTAATATCGATGAGATCTCGGTAGCTTCATTCAACTTCGGATTACATCCGAACCCCGCGACGAATCACGCAACTATTCAAATCGAGTCGTTTTCCGACACCCGCGTCAATTTATTCAGCCCAGTAGGAACCCTAGTCGCTACCTATCACCCCAATTCCGAAACAACCCGGCTAGATCTAAGAAACTTAGCTAGTGGAGCTTATTTGGTGGAAGTAATAAATGGTTCGGGTGAAATTTCAACACAGCGTTTGAATGTAATTCGCTAAAGAATCACTGGCACATCTGACCGAACTCCGAGAGTATAGAAAGGAGGTCGCTAACATTTACGAACCCGTCGTTAGTTACATCCGCAGAACATCCGGATAGACAACCGAATTCTGCTAAAACCAGGAGTAAATCATCGACCGTTACCATACCGTTACCATCGATATCATTCGTGCAGTAGCATGCAAATGGAGCGTTGAATAACGAAGGGAAAGAAGCACCACAGGCAATATCTCCACTAAAGGTTATATCTACATCTACAGTAAGCCCGTCAGAAACGAGAAATTCTAAGAGGAACGTTTCAGTAACTAAACCATTGAGATTAGGCGATGTGAACGTAAAAGTTTGGTTATTAATAGTAACCGAAGAAGGTGGGGCAAGCACAGTCAATGTGATTTCCTGAGTGTATAGATTCAGAGGCGAAGTACAAGGCGAAGTCACACCTGCCGAAGCGGTCTGAACCGTACAGTTGTAGGGCGTGTAACTCCATTCATTTACTCCAAACCCACCAGTACCCACATAATCAAACGGCCCAGTTCCATGGATAAAATCACCTACCCCCCATAACCCTTCTCCAACTGCGTCGAGCTCTAAACTGTGCCCACTTCCGCCCCACTGGAGGTAGTCTACAACTTCAATCCAGGCATATATAATTCCAAGTTCGCTTGAGAACGTAACGTCTTCTATCACATCCCACATACTCCAAGCCACATCTATTACTTCACCAGGAGCGACTAAAGTTCCGGGAGTTAGGGTGCTACCTATATTGACGTTTTGATAATCTGAGAATAACCAATATTCAGCAAAGTCACTGTCACAAGTTCCTGAATTTCTAACTGAAATAGTTTTCGTTTCAGGGTTAACACTTACAATTCTGATTTCTGCGCAACACGGTTCAATAGCTGTATATGCGGCCGGGAATGTTGAAGTACAAGTCGGTTCATTTGAAAAGTAGACCTCTACGTCGACGGGAAGGCCGTCTGCGGTTTGGTTTATAAGAGTAACGGTTTGAGGGCTTGTAAGAATAGCATGAGATGTGCCATTAACTACAATAACTCCTGTGGTGGGATTATTCTCATAGGTGACTATTACCTGTTGAGTGTATGTGCTAGTTATAGGGTTGCAGGGCAATTGTAGGCCAGAAACGGCAGATAAGATTCCGCAGTTAACGATTTGGGTATCCCACCCTAAGTCGGCGAACATTCCCTTAACCACCGGGCCTGGATCGTGAATAGCTTCAGCGGTCCCTAGGAAAGGTGTCATGAGTGAGTTTTCAGAACCTGACTGGTATGTGTTTTCTCTAAGGTGAGAGAAACTAGAGCCCCCATTCCAAGTCGATGGAGCGTAAAGCCTAGGCCTTCCTATAGTAGAGCCCGCCCCACCTTCTATTCCATTCCAAAAAAGACCATCGCTCTCGAGGGCATCGCCTAAAGAAACTGTCCCGCTATTGAAGCTAAGGATACTAGTACCGTCAGTTGTTTCTACGAAAACGTCGTAAATCAAGGGGACTCCACTTAGCCCGATGAATCCGGAAGTGCCGTTGTGTGTGGCGCTCCCGATAAAGCCAAGCCCGTGACCCACTTCGTGAAGTGCGACGGTTACGAAATCGTATCGTGAAGAAGGGGTGTTTCCGTCCAGGCCGTAGTACCAGTTGAAGCCATCGCCGAACGTTATCGAGAGGTCAGGCTGTCCTGGGGAGAGGTCGCTAACGGAAAGGGAGTTCGCCAATGCGCCGGCGTAGAGGCGATTATTGTATGGCGCTCCGGGAAAATTCGAATGGACCGTCTCTGGTCCTGCCTGAGCGAGAACGCCCGTGCTGAGATTTCCCCAGTCTGCTTGAACCCAAATCGTTATTTCGCTATTGAGGAGCTGGCCCCAAATATCCAAGGCGTACTCGAGTGCTGTTTGAGCTTCGAGAGGGAATCCCTGACTATAGCTTACGACTATTGTCGCAGCCCTATCTGCGCCAGGGGTAAACCATTCGGGGGCGGGCACTTTCGTGAATTCATCGCGTCCTGTTCCAATTAGCCCTGAGTTACTAGAGTTACAAGTTCCCGATAGAGCATGTTCAGTGATTTTCGCCTGAAGAGCAGGGGGCCCGAAAGATGTTTGGCCTAAAAGACTGCCCGTAAACGATCCAATGAAAGTTAGTAGGAAAAGAAGGTGTGAAATTGGTTTAATCATGTAATATTCCTCGAATGCAACTATTAAGATACGACTAAAAAGGCTCAGATGGCTAACCCTAGGCAATTTTATGTGTAGACTATGTCATTGCAACAACTTCTCTCACTTCTGGCAGTTTTGACACGAGTAGAGTTTCAATTCCTCCCTTTAAGGTGTCAGTAGCAGAGGGGCATCCTACGCATGCTCCCTTTAATTGTACGTAAACGACTCCTTCTTTGAAGCCGACGAAATTGATCGCTCCTCCGTCTTGTTCTACGGCCGGCCTAACGAATTCGTTTAGGAGATCTACGATTGTCTCGTCAAATTCCGAAGCGGAGATATCATTTGCAGTGATAAATTCAGCTGGGTCTAGGGATGTGTTGGAGTCGGGCGAGGCGGTGTCAATAAAACCACTCAACAGAGATATTTTATCGTCTTCAATAGCGTGCTCGTTTTCTTCAAGCCACTCACGGATATACTCGCGGAGCTGCATCACAATCATTTCCCATCCCAGCGACTCATCTTTAGTTACCGAAACGATGGTTCCGCTGATGAAAACAGCAGAAACGAAAGGGAAATGAAACAATTCAGTAGCTAGGGGTGAACAAACCTTAGCCTCTTCAGCATTCATAAACTCTAATTGGTGTTGTCCAGAAACAAGAGCCCTATCCACGACAAACTTCATTACAGAAGGGTTTGGAGTCATTTCTGCGTATACGGCAGTTGGGATTTTCTTCTTTTCCATAGTCTCAGTGAATTGTTTACCACATAGAGTGTGCAAGTTACTTCCGAAAATGACTTAAGATTCACTTTGAGGTGTTAACTTCGACCTTCAGACATCCAACAAATGCGAAATTTATTATTCTTGCTCAGTGCCACGGTTTTTTCTTTGGCGATTTCTGCTCAGACACCTTCCGTTCCATCCTCGACTTTTCCTGTAAATGGAACTATCGACAAGCATATTGTTAAGACCGTTCTCGAGCATACGACCATTCACGTTGATGAGAAAACGGTACTTGAAGATGCGACTTTGGTTCTTTTTAGAGGGGAGATAGAGGCAATCAACCCCGCCTCGATCTTAGGAGCGGTAGTTCGCCTCGACCTTACCGGCTATCATCTATACCCTTCCTTCGTCGATTTACACTCCTCGTACGGACTTCCCGCGGTAAAGCCTGGAAAGTGGTCGAGAACACCGCAGTATGAATCGAATGTGAAGGGAGCGTTCGGATGGAATCAAGCGGTACGTCCCGAAATAGATGCGGCTCAGGAATTCGTTCCTGATTCGAAGTCGGCGAAGCTCCTACGCGAGGCTGGATTCGGAGCCGTCCTTACACACGTGCAAAACGGAATCGTTAGAGGTTCGGGAGCTCTCGTAATGCCTGTTAACGACCCACGCGAGGCGATGCTTCGACCTGCCGCCACAGCCCACTTCAGCTTTAGGAAGGGTTCGTCACGGCAGAGTTACCCCAGTTCTTTAATGGGGGCTACGGCTCTTTTACGCCAAACCTACCTCGATGGGGTTTGGTATGAATCTGCTTCAAAATTAGACCTTGCAGGTGGAACGAATCTCAGCTTGGAAGCTTTCAACTCAAACACAGAACTCCCCGCAATTTTCAGCGCAGGGAACTGGAAGGACATTTTACGCGCCGAAAACGTCGCCACAGAATTTAATCTAGATTACATTTTACTCGGCGGGGGAGATGGTTACAAGCGAGCCACCGCCATCAAAACTACTGGCTCCACCTTAATAGTACCCGTTGTCTACCCCACTCCATACGATTTGAGCGACCCATATCTCGCTCGATTTATTTCGCTTGCGGAACTCAAACATTGGGAGCTCGCACCTAGCAACGCCTCTCTTTTAAACGATGCCGGCGTGCCGTTTTGCTTCACTTCGCAAGGTTTAAAAAGTCCTCTCGAATTCTTGCCCGCTGTAAGATTAGCCGTGGAACGAGGTTTGCCTGAGAGCGTCGCTCTTGCCGCGATGACTTCTACCCCTGCGGATCTTATCGGAGTCTCGGATATTGTTGGATCAATAAAACCAGGCTTAAAAGCGAATATTTTAGTTACTGACGGCCTCCTTTTCGATAAAGAAACGAAACTCGTAGAGCATTGGGTGAGCGGAACGCCCACCATCATGTTCGATCGCGATGCGGTAGATATTTCGGGTGAATACGACATCTCGATAGGTAATTTGACGGGTAGCGAAGGGATAAAGCACATTGTTGTAAAAGGAAAGTCGAGTAAAGTAGGTTCTGATAAAGGTTGGAGTGCCACACACGAAGTAAATGACACCACGAGCCACAACGTTTCAGTATCGTTAGACAACAGAACCATCGTTTTAGGATTCGAAACCGATAACGGTCCGTTACGACTTACTGGAAATGTGTGGATGGAAAGTCGAATTTGGGAGGGAGCAGCCTTGTCTTCCGAGGGTGACTGGGTTTCATGGAGCGCTGTGAAAACGGAGTCTAAGTCAGAGTCAGAGCCCGAGTCAGAGACTGAAGCAAAGCAAGACTCTACAAAGACTGCCACGGAAATGGTTATGGGGCAAGTTTTTTATCCCTTCTCTGCGTATGGTTCTCCTGAAAAGACATCGGCTTTAGACCAAACAAAAAAGGCGGTGGTGATCCGAGGAGCGAAAGTTTGGACTTGTGAGGATGAAGGGATATTACAGGAAGCGGACGTGCTACTTTACGAAGGGAAAATTCTAGGAGTGGGAGCGAGGCTTAACGTAGCTGAGTTTTTAAGTGCGGATGTCGAAGTCGAGGAAGTCAACGGACGTGGGATGCACGTTACGCCAGGTATTATCGACGAGCACTCACATATTGCGATTGAGCGAGGAGTTAACGAATCGACACAAGCGAGTAGTGCAGAGGTTTGGATAGGACACTCTTTAAATAGCGAGGACGTAAATATCTATAGACAGCTCGCAGGAGGGGTGACTTGCGCTCAGCTTTTACACGGATCTGCGAACCCGATCGGAGGGCAAAGCGCGATTATCAAGTTTCGTTGGGGATCGCTCCCGAGCGAACTTCTTTTCGAGGACGCTACGCCATTTATCAAGTTCGCCCTTGGAGAGAACGTGAAGCAGAGTAATTGGGGAGATGCGCAAAAAGTTCGATTCCCGCAATCTAGGATGGGGGTAGAGCAAGTTTATTACGACCATTTTATTCGCGCTCGGGAATACGGCGAGGCGATAATAAAATATCGTCACGACCTCTCCAAGACGAGCCGCCGAACTCTTCGTGCTGGACTCGGCCCCATCGCCCCTCGCCGTGATCTTGAACTCGAAACGCTACTTCAAATCCTTAACGAAGAACGCTTCGTGACTTGTCATAGCTACCGACAAGATGAGATTAATATGCTCATGCACGTTGCCGACTCGATGAATTTTCGACTCAATACATTTACGCACATCCTAGAAGGATACAAGGTTGCCGATAAAATGAAGGAACATGGAGCAGGCGGTTCTTCGTTTAGCGATTGGTGGGCTTACAAGTACGAAGTAAAAGATGCGATTCCGTACAACGGAGCTATACTATACGACATGGGTATCACGACAGCTTTTAATAGCGACGACGCAGAAATGGCGCGCCGCCTAAACCAAGAAGCCGCAAAAGCCGTTAAATACGGTAACGTTCCGGAAGAGGAAGCTCTTAAATTCGTCACCCTCAACCCAGCAAAACTTCTACACATCGACCACATAACGGGATCGATAAAAGTGGGGAAGGATGCAGACATCGTGGTTTGGGATGATAACCCACTAAGCATTAACGCCAGAGCTGTTCGCACCTATGTGGAAGGCGAATGTTTATTCAGTTTGGAAAAGGACAGTGAACTTCGCGAATTGATACAAAACGAACGCGCTCGCCTCACCGAAAAGATGATAGCTGCTGGTTCAGGAGCTCCTTCAGGAAAACTACGTCCCCCTTCCGAGGCCATCCGCACCCATTACCATTGTGACACTGTAACCGAGGAAAACAACTAAGAAAATGAAGTTTTTACTATCTACAATACTAGCTTTTTCGTTTTCGTTTTCTTCTGTAGCTCAGCAAACCCCAGCTCCGCCGCAATCTCGTTCCATCATTATCCTCGGAGGGACTGCCCACCTTGGCACAGGAGACGCGATAGAAGATGCCGCAATAGGTTTCCGTAACGGGAAAATAGATTTCGTCGGTCGCACTTTCCAAGCCGATAAGAGCAAATACGACGACATAATTGACGCTACGGGTAAGCAAATTTATCCCGGATTTATAGTGACGAATACCACACTCGGCCTCCAGGAAATCGGTGCCGTCCGTGCTACTCAGGACCAATACGAGGTAGGGACCTTCCGCCCTAACGTCCGTGCGATTATCGCCTTCAACACGGATTCGGAAATCACCCCCACCGTCCGTTCTAACGGTGTTCTTTTAGGCCAAATCACCCCTCGTAGTGGCGTTATCTCCGGCGCTTCCGGAGTAGCTCACTTCGATGGTTGGAATTGGGAGGATGCGGCTATAAAAATGGTAGACGGAATTCATTTGAATTGGCCTTCTACCCACCATAAGCATAACCAAGACGGAAAGGTAGATATACGCAAGCGCAAGACATACACTCAACAGAAGCACGAAATAGTACGATATTTCTCAGAAGCTCAAGCCTACGCTCTAGCCTATCCCTCAGCGTCAAATTCTACTTCGGTGATGGATGTAAAGCACGAGGGTATGAGAGGGCTTTTCGATGGCTCTCTTGCATTATATGTGCATGCTCGGGATGTTCGTGCTATTACTGAGGCCGTTCATTTCAAGAGGGAAATGGGAATCAAGCGCCTCGTTATAGTGGGCGGATACGATGCCTATCTCGTAGGCGACATGTTACGAGAAAATAACGTAAGCGTTTTACTCACAAGCGTCCACAGCCTCCCTCGCTTCGCCGAGGACGACATCGACCTCCCATATCGCCTCCCGAAACTCCTCTCGGACGAGGGAGTTCTATTTGCGCTCCAAGTCGATGACGGTATGTCCGAGATGAACACGCGAAACCTACCATTCTATGCTGGCACCGCTCGTAAATACGGTCTCACCGAAGAACAGGCTATAATGTCGCTCACCCGTAACCCAGCCCGAATCCTCGGAATCGACGACGTTTGTGGCACGATCGAAAACGGCAAGGACGCTACGTTATTTATCTCGACGGGAGACGCCCTAGACGTTCGAACGAACGACCTTACTCACGCCTTCATCCAAGGTCGCTCAATCGATCTCGACAACCGACAACGCGAGCTCTACAGAAAATTCCAAACCAAGTACGGCAACGAGTCGCTTGACTAAGTAAAGCGCTATCTTTACCACGATGACTATAACCACTATAATCCTTGACGACAACCCGCAAGAACTTGCTTATATGCAAAATTTGCTTGAGGGAATTGCCGACTTAGAGCTAGTCGAGTCTTTCTCTAGTCCTATAAAAGCGGAGGAGTGGTTGCAGAAAAACCAGGTGGATCTAATTATCACGGACATTGAGATGGAGCACTTGAATGGTTTGGAATTAATATCAAATTTAAAATACCCGCCTCTAGTAATTTTTGCAAGCACATATCCCAAATATGCTGCTGAAAGCTTCAAACTAAATCCGATTCATTATCTAGTAAAGCCTATCTCAGATGTGGACCTGAGAATTGCAGTTGAAAGGGTAAATGAGAAGCTCTCGAATAAACCGTCGGATGAGTTTATTATCATAAAATCAGGTCACTCCGAGTTCAATAAAGTGAAGCTTGCGGATATTTTATTTATCGAAGCGGACAACGACTATGTTAAAGTGATTTGCTCAGAGCAGGAGTATAGAACGCATTGCACGCTTAAAGAAGTCCAAAGCAGATTGCCTGCTGAGAAGTTTATCAAAACGCACAGATCGTATTTGGTGAACATTAAAAATCTAAGCAGTATTACGGGCTCGTCTTTGCAAATCCAGGACTTTACAATCCCTTTATCGAGGGCCTACAAACAGGAGGTTCATGATATTATGGGTAGCTGAATACTGACGGAACTTCCTTCTTTCGAAGATACGATCACTAATTTCCCATTATTCAGACCCACAAACTCCTCGCACAACTCTAGTCCTAAACCTAGCCCTTTGTCCTCGTGATCACATCCGAATCCACATCCTTTATCGATCACATTGATAGTTGTAGTCGTGGAAGTTTCCGAAATTTCCACAGTTATATTCGTGTCGCTAGGCGAGTATTTCACAGCATTGTGCAACACATTTCTAAGAACTAACTGCAACGTGTTTCGATCTGCATAAGCGACGCAGTCATCGGCAAAGTCAGGTACAAACCGAATGTTTTTTTCTGCAAATTGCGTTTCTAGGAGCTGGTATATTTCTTCGATTATCTCAACAAGATCTACTAGTTCGTGGTTTAATTCAATTTTGTCTAAATGCTTTACAGACCAAAAAAGTAGATTATCAAACTCAATTAGCACTGCGTCCGCACCAGTTTTTATTTGGGCTAAATCTTCTGCCTTATTCTTCTTCGCTAGCCTTCCAATGGAAGCTATCGAACCTCTAAGATCGTGGGAGAGTATGGAGAATAATTTATCCTTTGTTTTGTTCGATTCTGTGAGCTCTTTATTGAGTTTCCTCTTCTTATTAAAGATGATAATAGCCAACATTAACAAAACCGCAAGAACGAGAATAATGAAGTTGCGAATTTTCTGCCGAAACTGGAAAGTTAAATTCTTGACTTCTTTTTTGTAGGAAATCCGTTGCTCATCGAGGTCTATAAGTACTGCATCTACTTTAGTTGTCTTATATAATGCATGAATAGAATCAGCTGAGAGTCGATATTTATATGCCTTCTCATAATCCCCCATTTTCTGGTAAATAAGTGAATAGGTCCGTAGATAATGATTTTCTACTTCGTCGTCATTTAGAAGCGGTGCTACTTCCTCCGCAAATTTGCAATAGTATAAAGCGCTGTCTAACAACTCCTCTTCTAAGAAATAATCGGATAAATAAATTCTCAACTGAAAATTTTGTAGCAGTGCTTTAGGAATTGAAGGAATGATTGCCCACGCAGAGTCTAAGTAATCCTTTTCAGTAGTTTTATTTATCTTGCCCAGGCGGTAATAGTAGTTAGTGAGGTATTCATTGTTCCCCAAACGTTTTGCAAACTCTATCCCCTCCTCAAAACGTGAGGTTACTTTATAGATAATAAAAAGAGCCTCGTTGTTGCCGGATTTTAACGCAAGCTTTTCAGCCGTATCAATATAATAATCTGAGTCCTTAACTCGAGTCTTTATGTAGAGCAACCCTAGATATAAATACACCTTTGACTTTAGCCAGTCATACTCCTCTGTGTTTTCAAGAAGTAACAACGCCTCAGTATAAGCATATGCCGACTCATCCCACTTCCCATAAGCCTGTTGCCTAATACCAAGGTATAAGTATGAAGTCGCTAACTCTTCAAGTGTCCCTGACTCTTCGAAACGTTCAATCCCTCTGTTGAGGATGCTAATAGCACTATCGCGATTACTGTTTTGGTTATAATTCTCAGAAAGCTCCCAATATAAATCGGCTTCGTTGCTTTGTGCGATTCCGACACTTGACAAGGCATATAGTGACAGAGTCACCGTCGCTATCACACATGATCGTATCGTTAAACTCCAATTCATATCCTTCAGTTTTTCGTTAAAGATAACCTTCTTTATGGGATTTGGCAGGTTCCATACGACGCTAACACGTCCATCAAGTCGTTGATGTCCACGCACCCTGTATCCAGCATCGTCACCTCATCATAACAACTCTCCCCATTCAACGTTTGGGCCAAAGTATATGTCGCCATTTCCATTAGCGATACAGTAATTGTGGACGTTGTGTCACTGGTGGACCATATGAGCATATGGTTCTCCAGGAGCATTATTTTTGTAATAGGCGGATATTCATGTTTGCAAAAGCAAAGCACGAAAAACTGAGCGATAAAAAAGAAAGGACGAATTTCAAAAGGATTCGAATTAGTTAGTGTTAAGGTTGGTCATATGAGGCGATTGGTAAAGACGGTCCCTTTGTCGCGGAGTAACATAAAAATACAGGAAAGAGTTGAATACGGCAAGGTGTAATCGGCTAGTCGACAGAATTAATCGGTAAGTGGGCGAAAACTGGGCGTTCGTCGATAAAAAAGCACCATTCAACAAGGGCTTTTATATTAATTGACTTCTCGGAGTTGTTTAATTCAATAGGAATGAACTCAGATGCCGAACTTGGAATAAGCTTCAATGGTATTAATCCCATCGATTATCCCTGATTCCTCAATGGAGGTGGGGGAGTCGGGCTAGGAGTCGGTGTTTAGTAACCGATTTTCGAGCGGACTCGAGATAGAACGTCCGAAGCGACGATGCGAGCGCGGGCGGAGCCCTGCGCGAGGGCGAAGTCGACCTCTTCGCGGTTCGCCATCAGTTCTTTGAAGCGCGCGCGTTCGGAGGCGAAACCGTCGACGAGGGCTTCGAGTAGAGCTTTCTTTGCGTGGCCCCAACCATATCCTCCTGCTCGGAGCGCGTTCGCCATTTCAAGGGCGTCGTTTTCTGACGTGACGAGCTTGTAAAGGTTGTACACTACTGACGAGTCGGGATCTTTAGGATCTTCAAGGGGTGTTGCGTCGGTTATTATTTCTTTATTGATAACCTTTTTAAGCGCCTTAGGATCGTCGAAAATATTGATTGTGTTGCCCTGCGACTTTGACATCTTTCCTCCATTCGTTCCGGGAACGTACATAGTAGATTCTCGAGTTAGAACCTCTGGGAGAACGAGAGTTTCTCCGAATTTATGATTGAAGCGAGAGGCGACATCACGAGTCATTTCGAGATGCTGCATTTGGTCTTTACCTACGGGAACTTTGTTAGCGTCATAGAGTAAAATGTCCGCAGCCATGAGCATAGGATAGCTGAAAAGCCCAGCATTTACATCTTCGAGGCGGTCATGTTTATCCTTGAAACTATGAGCGAGCCCCAGCCTTGAATAAGGGAACATACACTTTAAATACCAAGCAAGCTCTGTAACTTCAGGAACGTCGCTTTGGCGGTAAAACACGCTTCGCGAAGTGTCTAGACCACAAGCCATCCACGTAGCTGCTACAGCGTAAGTGTTGTTGCGTAGGAGGTCACCGTCCTTGATTTGGGTTAAAGAATGCATATCTGCGATGAACAGATATGAATCGTTCGCGGGATCATTCGCAAGCTCAATGGCAGGCATAATCGCCCCGAGAATATTTCCTAGATGAGGGATGCCGGTACTTTGTATGCCTGTGAGAATGCGCGCCATTTTTTTGCTAATATCAGCAGAATTCGTTGAAAGCCTGCTTTAGGTGATCTGCAATAGCTTCTGCTGAGTTTCCTTCGATGTGATGACGCTCTACCATCATTGCAATCTTACCGTCTTTAAAAAGAGCGATACTTGGAGATGAAGGAGGGTAGGGTAGCATGAATTTACGCACGTGAGCGACAGCATCCATATCATATCCAGCAAAAGTAGTAGTGATATTGTCTGGAATTTTTACGTTGTCTAAGCAAGCAATCATAGCGGGACGCATAGATCCAGCAGAGCAACCACAAACGCTATTTATAGCTACTAGCGTAGTACCTGGCTTTTCGATTGCCTCGTTTACGTCTTCTACTGTGAGAAGTTCTTTATAGCCAGCTTCTACGAGCTCAGCTTTCATTGGGGTAACTAATTCTGTAGGATACATTATTTAGGTGTATGTGTAGATTTTAATTCTAATTCCGAGTATTGTTCGTCGTGGATAGGAGATGGAGCATCTATCATCATGTCACGACCCGAATTGTTTTTCGGGAAAGCGATAAAGTCTCGGATGGAGTCAGATCCTCCGAACATTGAACAAAGCCTGTCGAATCCTAGAGCAAGCCCCCCGTGAGGTGGAGCTCCATATTGGAATGCGTTCATTAGGAACCCGAACTGAGCTTCCGCTTCTTCAGGAGAAAAGCCTAGTAGATCAAACATCCTAGCTTGCAGCTCTCTATCGTGAATTCTAATAGATCCTCCGCCGATCTCAACTCCGTTGATTACCATATCGTAGGCGTTCGCTTTAACCTTTCCTGGGTCGGTGTCGATGAGGGCGAGCTGGTCTGGTTTAGGAGAAGTGAACGGGTGGTGCATAGCGTGGTAACGCTCGGTTTCTTCATCCCATTCTAAAAGAGGGAAGTCCATTACCCAAAGTGGCTTAAATACTTTCGGATCGCGAAGTCCTAGTTCCGACCCCATGTAAAGTCTAAGCTCTCCAAGTTGTTTACGAGTTTTATCTATATCGCCAGATAAAACTAGGATTAGATCTCCCTTCTTCGCTCCAGTTTTCTCAGCCCAAGCCGCTCTTGCGTCTTCGTCGAAGAATTTATCTACGCTACTCTTCGTAGTCCCGTCCTCGTTCATTTTGCAATAGATAAGGCCTTTCGCACCTATCTGAGGACGTTTAACCCAGTCCGTAAGCTTGTCTAATTGTTTGCGAGTGTAGTCAGCTGCTCCAGGAACGACAATTCCGAGTACCGTTTCAGCGCTGTCGAAAACTCCGAAACCTTTGTTTTGTGTCACCTCTCCCATATCGCATAACTCCATCGAGAAACGCACATCCGGCTTATCCGATCCATAAAGACGCATCGCATCATCATAGTCCATGCGAGGAAAGTCTTCAATCTCGACATCAAGAACTACTTTGAAAAGGTGGCGGACCATACCTTCGAATGTGTTGAGTATATCTTCCTGCTCCACGAAAGCCATCTCGCAGTCTATCTGAGTAAACTCGGGCTGCCTATCTGCTCTAAGATCTTCATCACGGAAACACTTCACGATTTGGTAGTAACGGTCGAAACCACTCACCATGAGAAGCTGCTTGAATGTCTGAGGGCTCTGCGGGAGCGCGTAGAACTGCCCAGGGTTCATGCGGCTTGGCACCACGAAATCTCTAGCCCCTTCCGGAGTGCTCTTTATGAGATAAGGAGTTTCCACATCGATAAACCCTACCGAATCGAGGTATTTACGAGTCTCCATCCCCACACGGTGACGCAGCATAATGTTCTTCTGAACTGGCTTACGACGAAGGTCGAGGTAGCGATACTGCATCCTCAAATCATCACCTCCATCGGTCTCATTCTCAATAGTAAATGGAGGAGTTTTACTCTCATTCAAAATCTCGATGGTCTTCACCTCAATTTCAATCTCGCCAGTCGGGTTTTTCTTATTCTTACTCACCCTTTCGATCACCTCTCCGGTCACTTTTATTACATACTCTCTCCCAAGCTTCCTCGCCTTCTCGCAAAGTTCCGCTTCCGTTTCCATATTGAAAACAAGCTGCGTAATTCCATAGCGATCTCTAAGATCCACGAAAGTCATCCCCCCTAAGTCCCGCGCCTTTTGGACCCAACCAGAAAGAGTCACTTCAGTGCCGTTATCTTCGAGGCGCAGTTCGCCGCAAGTGTGTGTTCTATGCATTGTGCAAAGATAGTGTGCATATTTCAGTTTAAGGTCTACTCCTCACTTAACTCTTTCACCTTATTTGCCCAATTTCGCAAGATAAATTTTTGGCCTTCAAAATCATCGATATAAGGCCCGCAAGTGATGATAAGTTCTGTCGAGTTAGTGCTTTCATCTTCCAAAAGCAGAAACTTCTCAACATATTGATAATTCTCGAGTTTTGCGTCAATTTGAATGTAATAACTACCAAAATGTAACCCAGCAAAATCGGCAGTTATATTAAGTGAGTTTAGATACTTAAAGTTAATTTTTGAAGAGGTGTACCAGTATAAATCAAGTAAGTTATCTGAATCGAAGGTGGGTGTTAAAGCCTCTAGGTATTCAGGTTTCGTTATAACATCGAAGACTGTCTTTTGAGAAGCGTTTATTTCAATTCTAAGAGAGACAAAGTGTGAAATGGAAATTTCAGATATCTCATTTTCGGATAGAAAAGTCACCTCACTCAAACGAGCACTTCCGTTACCCCCATTCAAATATCTAAATCCTACAATAGAGTCGTTTGAGATATTTACAGCTTGAATTACAATTATAATTTCATCTTTTGCTGTGTTGTAATTGTGAAATCTAGCCAACTTAGGAACATCAATATCTAAAGGGCTTGCGCTCGGATATTTTTCAGGATCCACATAGATTAAGGACGTTCCATTCCAAGCTTCCTCCTGCGTGGGCATCCTTCCCACCACTACAGGCACATTCTCCCAATCTTGTATGTCGACAGCAGGGAATCCGTTTAAATTATCGGGACAGTACCATCCGCCGTATTTGTGAGGCGCTGTTTGAACAGCGGCGTCGCTTTTTTGAACAACGGTGACACTTTTTTGAACAGCGGTGTCGCTTTGCGAACACGAGAAAAATACTGAAGCACAAAAAAGCAGGGAAAAACTATGGAAGAGATTATTCATATCCCAAGGTATTCAAATTGTCGCACAAAACTCACTTTTCCTTTGTTTGGACTGCGTACCAATCTATTTTTCTTGATAGAAACATGACGATTCCTAACACGATAAATAGACCTAGACTCCCCATTAACAATGCGTAATCCTGCATTTGGATTATTGAATAAATAAACAAATAAAGCAGCACTAAAATCCCACATATCACTTTTGTTAGCCTAACATTTTTCGCAAAACTATGAGCGTACATTGTAATCATAGAAATAATGCCCACACTTGAAATCAAGTAACTAAGGTTAAATGGAATATGCTCAGAGAGAGCAATTAGAAGAGTATAGAACACACATAGTGCCAAACCAACGATGATATATTGTATTGAGTGTATCCTCACATGATTAAGTATCTGAACGAAAAAGAAAAGTAAAAAAGTCAATGTGATAAACATTGAGGCATACTTTGCTGACCTCATGCTTTTTTGGTATTCATCCACAGGTACAATTAATTTCACTCCGAAAGCGGACTGATAAACACCCTGCTTTGCGCCGCGAAAACTTTGAGGATATGGTCTGTTCAAGTGCAGGACATTCCAATTCGTTGTAAAGCCATCCTCAGTTATTTCTCTGAAATCGGGTAGAAATGCGCCATCGAAACTAGGGGTTTCCCATGTCGAACTTAGGGAAACGTTGGTGGATTTCCCGACGGGAATAAAATTCAAGCTGGAACTTCCATTAAACTTCAGGTCGAGTGAGAACTTCAAAGTCAAAGAGCTATCTACATTAATTTCTTTCGTTCTTGGCGACTTAACAGGAACACGACAGCTTATACCATTACTGATTACATCGTTTGTCTCGATGCCAGGGCTGAAATCGAATCGTTCATCATTCCAATTGAACTCGACATTTTCTTGAATTCCTCTTAAATCCGACAACCCTAATGAAACAAAGGCGTCGCCCCATAGAATATTATCCTCCTCAATCTTCCACTCCTCGAAATCGGGACGTGTAAAATTCCCGGATAAATTTAACTTGGAATTATATACAATGACTTCATAAATCCCCCTATACCTCATCTCAGGCATCACCTCCCCCTCAATATTAAGTTGCTCAGGAAGAAAATGAGCATACTCTCTTGTTTGGACTAATTTAAAGTCACCATCATCCTCAAAGACCTTATTATAAGTGTTATAGGGTACCGTCAAGACCAAACCAATTACTGTCTGATCCTCTCCCCACTTAGAACTCACCTCCAGAATTGCACCCTCTTGACGGTATTCACGCTCCCGGATTAAATCCTGGACCATAGACACCGGGATTAACAAAAACAACAGAAGAATCCCTATTGTAAGAAGCTTTATCGTAATCGAGTTCTTTAACCAATTGTTCGCTTTTTCGAAAAAAGATAGCGGTACGTTTTCCATTATTTCGTCTATTTGAGGAATTTCGCTCGGCACGGTTCGAAGCAAGGATAGTCAAGAATCACTTCATCGCCAGTCACTTCAAAATTCAAATCCATGCAACTAGAGGTGCTAATCGTATAAGTATCTAAAGAGTAAGTCCCTGATGTGGCAGAATTTGAATCTATCCCCATACCACACAACTCTCCGTTTGAAGTTACAGTACCATCAGAATAAAATTCAATGAATTTATCACTTTCGACAGCCTGAAAAGTCCCACTACCATCACCAGGATCGGCAAGAACTTCAATAAGATAATATCTATCAATGATTTGGCTTTCGATACAATTATCGCAAGAGGCAAAAGCCATCATTATAGCAAGACTGAAAAGTAAATTTCTCATAATCGTATGTTTTATATGCTGATTAGTACAGCAAGTACAGCCTTAAGTACTATAAATCCAATTGCAGCCGCCACACAAAGGAAGATTTTGTGATTTTTTCCGATCCCTTCCTTAAAACGAGATCACTCAAAATTTCAGTTCTAAGTAACAACCCACCATAAAAACAAAGTCGCCTCAAGCTTGTTTTATGTCAACTATATTCGGGAGTGAGAAGAAGATTAACTAATTCACAAAACACGGTGGTACGGTGGTTTTAGGACGCCCCTAAAAAAATTACTCCCCCAGATTGGGTCATGATTGACTTTTTGTCAAAGATTGAAATTATTCTTTATTTGACTTTTATGTAACTTTATGTTACCTTTCTCAAAACCAAACCAG
>JYMV01033209.1_pt1 | contig 37178 bp, 35 predicted proteins | sample 338911 | NCBI WGS metagenome assembly JYMV01 (sample SAMN03354496, study PRJNA234377) | hydrothermal vent metagenome | biome: Deep sea; feature: Hydrothermal plumes at the Eastern Lau Spreading Center, Western Pacific Ocean; material: Seawater | place: Tonga | collected 2009 | depth 2000 m m | reverse complement strand
CCAGGAGCATTAATCAGGATTGATGAGGTGGAACCTCCAAAAATTGCACCGTAATAGACTCCGGCCAGCAAAATCAGTGTTGTTGAGGGATCACCGATCTGAAGACTTACCGGAATCATGATTGCCACCACCGACATCGGTCCGAGTCCGGGGAGCATCCCGATTATCGTACCGATGAAACAGCCTAAGGCAGCAAAAAACAAGTTCTGAAAAGTAAAGGCCGTTTCCAGCCCCAGCAACATTCCATCAAGCATTGGATTTCTCCAGTACAAATTGCTTAAGGTGAGGCAGTGACCTGAAAATTATTGAAAGGCTTTGAATATGAATCATATAATTGCTAGATCAATAGTAAACCCAACCTGGCCAGGGTCGTAAATAAACTGTCAGAACTTGATCGACAAGATACCAAACCATTACACTTGCGGTAATTGAAATCGGAATGAGATAAGTGTAGCGCCGCTCACCCAGTAAAATTCCACCTAAAACCAGAAAAGCGGAGGTACTGAAAAGAAAGCCTGCTCCACGCAGGGACAGAGTATAAACTACGGCAAGGAGCAAGAGTCCAATGCCTTGACCCCAGTTATAATTTTGAGGGTTTTGAAGATATTCTGCATCAGGTCGATTCTTCAACTTCTGGAACTTGTGGCTGGATAAGAATAACAAGAGAACAAATGATCCCCGCAATTGCCAAACCAATCGGCATGGTGTTTGGTCTTACAGACAGGAATTTTTCAAAAGGCAGGAGATGGTAGAAATAGGCGAGGTAGCCGTAACCACTGGAAAAACCCAGCAATGCTAAAGCCACTGCACGGTTTAGATCAAGCATGTCAGAACGGAATAAAAGACTCACAGTTCCGGGAAGTCGGAAAACTTCCCGGAAATTATGAATTAGAATGGTCTACAAGAATCCCAGCTCACGCATCAGATCACCGATAACTTTTTCCTGTTCTGCAAGGAAAACCATGAACTTGTCACCTGGATTATAGATGTTGACCCATCCATTACGGGCACGGACTTTTTCCCACTCTGGAGTTTTGTACATTTTACCAAGAACCTCAATGTAGGCTTTTCGCATATTACTTGGCAGGTCTGGAGCAGCAAAAAATCCTCTCCAGTTGACAAAAGTTACATTGTAACCTTGTTCAATTAACGTTGGAGCATTTGGTGCCGCATCAACGCGTTCAGATGAAGTAACAGCTATCATTCGAACTTTCCCAGCTTTTTCCATGCTGACTGCTTCCGAAAAACCGGTTGAAAGGGCATCGATTTCTCCGGAAAGCAGGGCGGCCATGGCCTTCCCTCCAGCATCAAAAGGAATGTATTTTACTTTTGTCGGGTCTGCTCCGGCAGCTTTGAAGGCCATTGCCGGAACCAGATGGTCCATGCTACCTGGAACAGAACCACCACCAATGGCAACGCTTTTTCTTATATGCAGCTACCAGATCCTTAAAATTCCTGTATGAACTACCGGCTGGAACTACAAGTGCAGCATAGTCACCAATTGTTCCGGCAATCAAGGTCAGATCCCGAAAATTCTGCGGGAACACCTTAGTCAATGAACGAATGACAATTGGTGTTGAATTTACCATCAGGGTACCATGATTACTCATGGAATTTTCGATGAGGTAGCCAATGGCTTTACCACCACCACCACCGGACATATTTTCAAATGTGGCCGAATCAATCAGGCCTGCTTTAGTCAGGGCTTCTCCGGTACCACGAGCTGTACCGTCCCAACCTCCACCGGCACCGCCGGGGATAAGAAAGTGAATTTTCTTGATTTCAACCGCAGAGAGACTTCCCAGGGAAATAGTAACCGAGGCAAGCGCTACTGCAAATAACTTCGCTAGTTTTTTCATAATATTCTCCAGAAAAAATTAAGTATTGAAGAAACCGGCCTGGGCCGGAACTATGGTAAAAACACAGAAACCGTGTTTTAGTTTATCCACTTCTGTCCTCAATCAAAGAATCGAAGTGAAACGTTTCGTAGTTAAAAGACATCTTAAAGACTAAAAGCAGCAATGAGTCTGTATTGATTTAACTGTGATGAAAAATTATGGACTATCCCACTGCCATTGCCACAGTGGTGAGAAAATCGAACCATATACAATTTTGGCCTTTCAAGCAAATTCACAGATTTAAACCGGAAATCTGCAAGAGTGCATTTACGATAAGCAAATGATAAACTGTCAAAATGAAGCTGTCAAGATTACGCAGATAAAGAGTTTTCTTTTTGTTTGCTTCATTTAGTTCATTTTGTTCACAATTGATAATTTCAACCCAGAAATATTACAATGTATTCGTTAAATGCTGCTTCAAAGACGAATTTATTTGCCATGAATTCTGCTTGGATCTTGACTCTAAAGCCACAACGTTCCTGAATGCATTGGCAAGCAAATAGTTAGCAGAGACAACATCTTTATGACCGGCCTAAAAGAGTCGCGAAGCGTAGTTAAATTATCAACATAAAATTATTGAGGATATTTTCGTGAAATACAGCGAATTGGGATATTGGCTAAAAAAGTCTGCCGAATGGGTAGAAGGATATTACAAGCAGCTTGACGACCAGCCCCTCAGACCAAAGCAGTCACCCGGAAAATTTAAGGCATTATTACCCCTCTCGCCGCCTCAGTCAAGCCAGCCCGTGGCCGACATCATGGCCGATTTTAAACGTATAGTACCAAGTTCCATGACCCACTGGCAGCATCCGCGTTTTTTTGCTTATTTCCCCTCAAACGCCGCACCTGCTTCAATATTGGCTGAGAGTTTGGTCAATGCCATGGGTGCACAGGCCATGTTATGGCAAACCTCACCTGCCGCTACAGAAATGGAACAGGTAATGGTGGATTGGTTGCGGCAGGCATTGGGTTTACGGGAAGGGTTTACCGGCACCATTCATGACACCGCCACCACCACTACCCTGTGCGCGGTATTGACAATGCGCGAAAGAACTTTGAATTTTAAAGGCCTGACTGAAGGTATGAGCGGCGCACCGAGATTACGTATTTATGCGTCCAGTCAAACCCATAGTTCGGTGGATAAGGGAGTGCGTTTGTCTGGTATTGGCCAGCAAAATCTCATTAAAATTGCCGTAGACCAAAATATGTCCATGGATGTGTCAGTATTACGCCGCCAGATTGAAGATGATTTGGCGAAAGGCTATGTACCTGCGGGTGTAGTATTGTGTGTCGGCGGCACCTCAACCGGTGCGTCAGATAACATTGCTGAGATCATTGCCTTGGCTAAGGAGTTTGATCTTTATACCCATGTGGATGCAGCCTGGGCCGGGTCGGCCATGATTTGCCCTGAATTCCGGCAGTACTGGCAGGGCGTCGATGGTGCCGATTCCATTGTTTTTAACCCCCATAAATGGTTGGGTGCCCAGTTTGATTGTTCGGTGCAGTTTTTGGCAGACCCTACGCCACAAGTAAATACACTGGGTCTAAGACCCGCCTACCTGCAAACCCTGGACGCAGAAGAAGTCACCAACTTTAATGAATGGACCATACCGTTGGGACGTCGCTTCCGGGCTTTGAAAATTTGGTTTGTGATGCGTGCAGAGGGTCTTGATGGGTTACAGGGCATGATACGAAACCATGTAGCCTGGGCGAAAAAATTGGCACGCAAATATGACCAGGACCCGGAGTATAAAATCGTAACTGACTGCCCATTTGGTTTGTTTACCTTTCAGTATTGCCCCGCCGGGCAAAATGCTAATGTGGCCACAAAAAATCTGTTGAACGCAGTTAATGAGGACGGCCGAACCTACCTCACTCAAACACTTGTTGACGAACAGTTTGTGATACGGGTTTCAGTAGGACCCATTTCCTGTGTGGAAAATGATGTGATGAGTGTTTATACAATCTGCAAGGAACTACAAAACCAGGGAAGTCCAACGATTGATTCGTTAAATGGGACTGGAGTCAATAGTTCTCAGTAAACACACCTACTGAGATATTTTACCTGCAAGGGTTTTTAGAAATGCCCAATTATTATAGTTTAAATAAAGGAGTAGTCAAATGACTGATTTATTTGAAAATCCGATGGGTTTGGACGGTTTTGAATTTGTGGAGTTTGCATCTCCAGAACGCGGTTTGCTGGAACCGGTATTTGAATTATTGGGGTTTTCGCATGTCGCCAATCACAAATCAAAAGATGTTAAACTCTACCGTCAGGGCGGAATCAACTTCATTATCAATTATGAGAAAAACAGTTCAGCCTATTTTTTTGCGGAGGAACATGGTCCTTCTGCGTGCGGAATGGCTTTTCGTGTAAAAAACTCTCAAGCTGCTTACTCACGTGCCCTTGAGTTGGGCGCGCAACCGATTGAGATTCCGGTTGGCCCGATGGAGCTACGTTTACCCGCTATCAAAGGAATCGGCGGGGCTCCTCTGTATTTGATAGATCGTTACCAGGACGGTTCTTCAATTTACGACATCGATTTCACTTTTTTAGCAGGAGCAGAATTGCATCCGGTAGGCTGTGACTTTAAAACGATCGACCACCTTACGCATAATGTTTGCCGTGGCCGTTTGGATTACTGGGCAAATTTTTACGAACATCTATTCAATTTTCGTCAGATACGCTATTTTGATATTAAAGGAAAGCATACGGGACTTTTTTCAAAAGCAATAACTGCTCCGGATGGTCGCATTCGAATTCCACTGAATGAGGAGGCCTCACAGGGAACAGGGCAAATTGAAGAGTATTTGATGGCCTATAATGGAGAGGGAATCCAGCATATTGCACTGGGTACAGATGATCTTTTTTCAAGCTGGGACAAACTCAAAGCCCGGAGTCTCAAATTTATGAAACCCCCGCCGGAGACTTATTACAAAATGTTGGGAGAGCGCTTGCCAGGTCACGGTGAACCTCTGGAGGAATTGCAACCGAGAGGAATTTTGTTGGATGGATCTACCAAAAACGGAGCACCGCGCTTGTTATTGCAAATTTTTTCTGAGAACATGATTGGCCCGGTCTTTTTTGAATTCATTCAACGCAAAAAAAATGATGGTTTTGGAGAAGGAAACTTTAAAGCATTATTTGAATCCATAGAACGCGACAAAATGGAACGCGGTGTGATTGAAAACAAAGAAAACTAAGGAGGATTATGTGGATATTAAACGTATTCACCATGTGGCTTACCGTTGTAATAATGCCAGGGAAACTGTAGAGTTTTATCAGAGAGTAATGGGGATGGATTTCCAACTGGCAATTGCGGAAAATGAAGTGCCTTCTACAAAAGAACCCGATCCTTATATGCACGTTTTCATGGATGCCGGTAACGGTAATGTCCTGGCGTTTTTTGAAATCCCAAACTCGCCGCCCATGCAGAAAGACCCAAACACTCCGGATTGGGTACAGCATATAGCTTTTGAGGTTGAGGATTTGCCCACCTTGTTGGCAGCCAAGACTCATATTGAAGCTGAAGGTCTGGATGCATTAGGGCCGGTGGATCACACCATCTTCAAATCCATTTATTTTTTTGATCCTAACGGACACAGACTGGAACTGGCTACAAATACAGCTAAAGCCGGAATGTTGGAAAATCTGCATGAAGTAGCTCCGGCAATGATTGTAGAATGGGATCAGACCAAGAAAGCTCCTAATCACGCCGCATGGCTGCACGACGGCTCATTCAGCACCAATAAAATCAACAGTAAGGAAGAATAAATGAAACTGGCATCCCTTAAAAGCGGACGTGACGGCCGTTTAGTGGTAGTACACAAAGCCCTGAACAGTTGTGTGTCTGTTACAGAAATCGCACCGACTTTGCAAAGTGCATTGGACAATTGGTCAAAATGTGAGCCTCTTTTGCGTGAGACCTATCTGGCACTGGAAGCAAATAAAATTTCTTTCGAAACTTTTGATCCCTCCACCTGTGCTTCACCTTTACCAAGAGCGTTTCACTGGGTGGATGGCAGTGCTTATGTCAATCATGTGGAATTGGTACGCAAGGCCCGCAATGCTGAAATGCCGAAAAGTTTCTGGAGTGAACCATTGGTCTACCAGGGCGGCTCGGATACTTTTTTGGATCCTATGGAGCCCATTCAAATTGCTGAAGAAGCCTGGGGAATTGATTTTGAAGCGGAAGTTGCAGTAATTGTGGATGATGTTCCAATGGGAGTCCCGGAAGAAGAAGCTGGTCAACACATTCAATTATTGATGATAGTTAATGATGTCTCTCTTCGTAATTTGATTCCGGGAGAATTGGCAAAAGGATTCGGATTTTATCAATCAAAACCTTCAAGCGCTTTTTCTCCGGTGGCTGTAACTCCGGATGCTCTCGGAGAAGCATGGTCTGACGGAAAACTTCATTTGCCCTTGCGTGTAACTCTCAACGACAAGTTGATTGGAGAACCCAACGCCGGTGTTGACATGACTTTTAATTTTCCGCGCTTGATTGCTCATGTTGCAAAAAGCAGGGCTTTGTGTTCCGAAACAATAATTGGTTCCGGAACGGTTTCAAATGTCGATCGCTCCAGCGGCTCTTGCTGCCTTGCAGAAGTCAGGATGCTCGAAATAATTGCCGATGGAAAACCGAAAACCGAATTTATGAAATTCGGCGACTGCGTTAGTATTGAAATGTTTGACTCAAAAGGTGACTCCATTTTTGGCGAAATCGAGCAGCAGGTTCAGCCTTATCGGAATTAATTCGTTTAGGTCAACGAGAAGTAAAACATGTTGAAATTATACGGTTATTATCGCTCGTCTGCCGCCTTTCGTGTGCGTATTGCATTGGAACTCAAATCTCTGAACTGGGAATCTGTTCCAATTAATTTGCGAATCGGGGAACAAAAAAACGAATCTTTTCTTCATCATAACCCTCAGGGATTGGTTCCAGTTCTCGAGTCAAGCGGTCGGTTTCTCGCTCAGTCCCTCGCCATCATTGAGTACATTGAAGAACTTCATCCTGAACCTCAACTGTTACCGTCCAGTATTGAGGGACGTGCGCATGTCCGCGGCATGGCTCACCAAATTGCAATGGAGATGCATCCCTTAAATAATTTACGAGTTCTTAAGTATCTGGAAAATGAGTTGGGTTTGAAGGAAGAAAAAAAATCTATCTGGTATCAACACTGGATTGCGGAAGGCTTTAACGCATTTGAAAAAACTTTGAAAAATTCCGACTCTGAGGGTCATTTTTGTTTTGGCGATAGGCCGAGCCTGGCTGATGTCTGCTTAATACCACAGGTTTACAATGGACTGCGTTTTAAGTGCGATCTTTCCGGTTATCCTCGCATCCAATCCATCTGGGATCACTGCATGAATCTGGACGTGTTCAAACGCGCAGCACCGGAAAATCAGCTCGATGCTAAAACGGGTTAACTCTCAACTGACCACAACCCGTTCGGTAAAATCCAACTTTTGAGTTTGCGCTATTGATACCCGAAATTATTATGAAGAGCTCTTTTCCTACAATTTCACTGCCTAATTTTTTACTGCCACGTACTCTGCACCGACGGATGTTGCTTCTGATGTCGCTCTTGCTGGGCGTACTGGTCAGCATCACCTGGTTGCTCGTTTCCGTTCTTGTTACCTCAATTCTGGAGGAATACATTGGACGCAATGCCCTGAATGTTTCAAAGGCAGTTTCTCTGACAGCAGAAGTACAGCAAGGTTTACTGAACCAGGAATCGACAGAGATCCAGGCTTATGCTGAAGCAGTAAGAAAATCAACCGGCGCACGATTTGTGGTGGTTGGAGATCACGAAGGCAAACGCTACAGTCATCCCGTTCCTGAACGGATAGGCAAGTTCATGGTCGGCGGCGATAATGCCCGTGCGTTGGAAGGCGGAGAAGCCTATATTTCAAAAGCGGTGGGAACACTTGGCCCCTCGATGCGTGGAAAGGTTCCGGTATTTGGTGATTCAGGTAAGGTGATCGGAGTAGTGTCTGTCGGATATTTGCAGGAAACAGTACAAGAGGTAACGGAGGGTTATTTGCAGCGAATCCTACTTTGGGTATGTGGTCTTTTTTTATTGGGAGGTCTTGGAACCTGGCTAATCGCGAGGGACGTGAAATTGTCTATTTTTGGTTTGGAACCAGCCGAGATTGCAAGATTATTCAGGGAACGTAATGCGATACTGGATTCGATTCGGGAAGGAGTTGTTGCCATCAACGACGAAGGTCGAGTTACCGTGCTCGATCATGAAGCAGCCAAGATTTTGGGTATTCCGCCTGAATCGGGAATTGGAACTCCAATTGAGACAATTTTACCTCAAACAAGAATGCTTGAAGTTTTGAAAAGCGGAGAAGAACAATTCGATCAGGAAATGATGATTGGAGATATTGAAGTTGTGGTTAACCGTGTTCCAATCTGGCAAAATGAACGAGTCACAGGTGTAGTATCCAGCTTCCGTCGCAAACAGGAAATTGACAGGTTGGCTCAGGAACTGACGCAAATTCAGGAATACTCGGAGGCACTGAGAGCGCAAACCCACGAATATTCCAACAAACTTCATACGTTAGCAGGCCTGATTCAACTTGGCTCACACCGGGAAGCACTTGATTTGATTGGACGTGAAACTTCCGGTTATCAGGAGTTGCTCGGAACATTGGCCAAGACAGTTCCAGAACCGTTATTGTCTGCAATTATTCTCGGAAAGTACAACCGTGCGCAGGAATTGCGGATAAATTTTAAACTCGATACAGAAAGCAGGATGATCGATATTCCGGAAAATATCAGCCGTGAAAAAATTGTTAGCATTCTGGGGAACCTGCTGGAAAATGCCATTGAAGCAGCCCAGGAAAATACTTCCGGAAAACGTTTGGTGCAACTTTCAATGACAGATTTCGGCAACGATCTTATTTTCGAAGTGGAAGACTCCGGATCCGGAATCGAAGATGAGTTGGTTGACATGTCAATGAAACATGGCTTTACTACCAAGTCCGGCACAGGACGAGGAATTGGGTTGTCACTGGTTCACGAAAATTTGGAATATCTTGGAGGTCATTTGACAGTAGTCCGGAGTTCAATCGGAGGGATGCGCTTTACAATATATATTCCCAAATATCCTAATTCCGCAGGAGATGCTGTATGAGCCTACGTGTTTTGATCATTGACGACGATGTTCGGATTGCGGAAATTCACCGACGTTACGTTGAAAAAACTGAGGGTTTTGAAGTTGTAGGCATTGCCAATACTCTTGAAGATGCCCAATTGCAACTCGATGTGCTTGAACCGGATTTGATGTTGCTGGATATTTTCTTTCCGGAAGGAAACGGATTGGAATTTCTCAAACAGGCTCGGCTGCACGGAAAACGGGTAGACGTCATTCCAATCACTGCCGCAAAAGAAGTTCATTTGTTTAATGAAGCTTTGCACGGAGGTGTTTTTGATTACATCCTGAAACCGGTCGTTTTGTCACGTTTTCAAACTACTTTACAACGCTACCGGCAAACCAAAAACCAACTTTCAAAAATTGAGCAACTGGACCAGTTAGAAGTAGACAGAGCGCTTCATGCCGGAAGTAGCAATAACTTGCACGAGTCACAAGAATTACCCAAAGGAATTGACGGACTCACTTTAGAGAAGGTGAGGCAGGTTTTCAGTTCACAGCAAGATTTGAGGTTGACTTCGGAAGAAGTTGCCTCACACATCGGAGCAAGCCGCACCACTGTCCGGCGCTATCTGGAATTTTTGGTTTCCCAAACTATCCTGGATGTTGATGTGAATTATGGAGGAGTGGGGCGTCCGGAACGTCGTTACTTCTTGCGGGGAGCTCATTTAAGCTGAAACTGTTTAGACAAATTACTTCTTCAGGGTACATAGGCACATTGGAAATTTGATTAAGATACTCAATCAAATTGCAGTGAAAATTACTGAAAAATATTTTAATACAACAATTAAAAGCCAGCTATGTCAAATCCATTATATGACACTTTGTTTGGAAAACACGCCGGACAAACTACACCATTCCTGCATTTGGAAAATGGAAAAACGATCAACCATAATTCATTTATCCGAATGGCAGGTCGGTATGCGAATGCACTTACACAAATAGGGCTTTCAGTCGGTGACCGGGTGGCAGTTCAAATTGACAAATCTCCAGAAGCGCTGGCTGTTTATGCGGCTTGTGTTCAATCCGGTCTGGTTTACCTTCCGCTAAATCCCGCATATACAGCACACGAAGTTTTATATTTCGTCGAAAACAGCGGTGCAAATCTATTTATTGGTCGAGGTGCAAAAGAAGATGAACTTGTTCCTGTTGCCAAGCAATCAGGTGCTTTGCTGAAGACACTGAATGCAGACGGTACAGGTACTTTTGCGGATCATTCACAGAAAATGTCTGATTCGTTCAATACTGTTGATCGTGATGGCGATGACCTGGTTGCGCTCCTGTACACATCCGGAACCACAGGACGTTCCAAGGGAGCGATGTTAAGTCAGAACAATCTTCTTTCTAATGCTCAAACATTAGTCGATCTTTGGCAATTTTCTGCCATGGACGTGTTGCTACATGCTTTGCCCATCTTTCACACACATGGTTTATTTGTGGCTACCAATGTTACACTTTTAGCTGGTGGTTCAATGATCTACATTCCAAAGTTTGATTTAGATTTCATAATCAATAATATTTCAAGTGCAACCACGATGATGGGTGTGCCTACTTTTTATACAAGGCTTCTGAATGATCCTCGATTTACCAAAAATATAACACAGCACATGCGACTTTTCGTGTCCGGAAGCGCCCCGCTTTTGGCTGAGACACATGTTCAATTTGAGACACGAACAGGCCACCGTATCCTGGAACGTTATGGTATGACGGAAACAAACATGAATACTTCCAATCCCTATGTGGGTGAACGACGTACCGGAACCGTCGGGTTTCCATTGCCGGGAGTCGAAATCAAGATCACTGATTCGAAAACAGGCAAGGTCCTGGCTGACGGTGAAATAGGTGAAATAGAAGTTCGCGGACCAAATGTGTTTAAGGGCTACTGGCAGATGCCTGAGAAGACTGCTGAAGAACTACGCAAAGATGGTTTTTTTATTTCGGGGGATTTAGGTAAGATCGATAGAGACGGATATATTCATATAGTGGGACGAAACAAGGATGTGATCATTTCGGGTGGATATAATATCTATCCGAAAGAGATTGAACTTTTACTTGATGATCAAGCCGGTGTTTTGGAAAGCGCGGTGATTGGAGTTGCTCACGCAGACTTGGGAGAAGCAGTTGTAGGTATTTTGGTTCCTGAAAATGATACGACTCCTAATCTTGATGAAATCAAACAAAATATCAGCAAATCTCTTGCAAAATACAAACAACCTAAAAAGCTGATCGTAATCCCGGAAATACCAAGAAATACGATGGGGAAAGTCCAGAAAAACTTACTAAGGGAAAAGTATAAAGACGTTTGCCTGACAATTGAATGCTAATTTCGTAGCCGAAATATATTAATTTCAAAAGAATTTCATTCAACTTATTGCTGGTTAAAATTTTAAAATTTTCCAATATTTTGTAACTGGTTTGTACAAACAGGATTGCCTCATTATTGAGAATCAAAACAAAAAAATGATGAAAAAAGTTGTAAGGTGAACATGACGGTTTCGGGAAGTGAAGAAAACAATTTCAACTTCGATTGTATTTTCAGCAGGTGAGTTATCCTGAGTATTTCCATAAAATTGTTGACATTCATGAAAATTTGATTGATAATTCATGGTGTTCAAAGAACGAAACGGACAAGACTCTTGTTTTAACAAGAACTCAAAATAAATAAATTAAATTTAAGCAGCACGTTGGAGTAAACAACATTCATGTGCCGCGATCAAAAGATAAACAAAAAAAAAGAGCGAAATGGAATTTGGTGAACAAATGACTCAGTGGCGAGAGGAGTCTGGGTTGACTCGCAAAGAGTTTGCCCGAAAACTCAGTGTTTCACTGACTGCTGTAAAAAATTGGGAAACTGGACACTCAACACCCAAACTGACGAAATACAGTGAAATCGCAAAAGTTTTAGCGATTGATGTGCGGGAAATGGGGTTGGATAATGACCTTGATCTCGACCGGATTGGTGATCGCATTAAATATGCCCGTTTGCTGAGAGGCATGTCGATTGAGGCATTTGCCTATGAACATGGATTTGCAATTCAAACTGTAAAAAGTTGGGAATCGCATGCAGCAGAAGTCACAGAAGCATCTTTGGAGCGCATTTCACGTGCGTTGATAATTCCTACACCATTCTTTGATATGAAGAATGATCCTCATAAGGAATTAGCAGATCTTAAGTAATCAAAGGGTTTCCAATATTTTTGGCTAACCCCACGATTTAATTTTGGGTCCTTTTTACTGCCGCTTTAATTTCTTCATTATTGCCGTCCTTTTTCAGGGCAAGTTCATAGTGCTTTCTTGCTTGTGAAATTTTTCCTCCGGCTTCAAAAGACAATCCCAGGTTATACTCGTCTGCAGCTGAACGCTCATCCAAACCTTGCAGAAATGAAACCGCCTCCTGATAGGCATTTCCCCTGATCAGTGTAGCTGCAATGCTATTCCCATCCTGAACGAGTAATTCTGCAGTTTCATGATATGGACTGATTTGTTTGACATATTCTCGGGCAACTTGTCTCCCCAGTCTGATTTTTAGTTCCAAAGATGTTTGCGGAACTTGGACATTCTGTCTAAGGTTGAAACCTCTGGCAAAATATTCAGTAGGGTTTGTAAATGACAAACCGGCCCGGTCTATTCTTGACAATAGAGATTCAGATAAATCCTCATCTTGCTGATAGTTATTTAAAATGGCGTTTTTAATTTTACCTGGTAAATGAGAAGTTTCGGGAGCGCCTCCCCACTTTCGAACAAAGTAAGTACGAAAGCTTTGTGGTGGAATAACATAACTTCCATCACTTTTTCGGAGCAAAGAAAATTCAACTTCAAGAGCGGCTATTTGTTCCACATAGGGAGTAGCTATCAAAAAACCAGTTCCGGATGACTCCGCTCCCATCGAAATAGCACTTGCCAGCAAAGATTGTTCGAGAGTAGCTCCTTTGTTTTTTATGTTTGTAAAATATGAAAGAGCCTCTTCGGATTCAATTATCTGCTCAGAATATTTGACTTTTCCATTCAGAATAGCAACTTCAGTCGCATCCGGGAGTACGCCGCTAAATCCGGTTTTCTTTCCGGTTGTATTGATCAGTCGATAAGGAGATTGCAGGGAAAGCTCGTGTACCAGTGCTGCTCTCAGCAAATCGGCAATTTGGTGTGCTTGTGATTTATTTGAAGTTAACTTGGAGATGGTTGGTTTTAATATTTTGTCATCTCTTGTAAAACCCAGTTTTGATTTTGATACAGTTGTGCCCGGAAGTATAATTTGTCCGGAGACAATTTGAAAATTACCAACTTCAATGTAGTTGATGCCCTTAACCAGTTGAACGGGTGGACGCTCAATTTGAAAATTGACTTTAGCTGTGCATGCATTTAGTAAAATCGCAAAAAAGCACAAAATGATTAAAGTTCTGAATTTAGACGCATTAACGCCTTTCCGTTTTTCGGAAAAAAAGCAGCACAAAATTGGCGAGGATATGAGTTTCATAACATAAAATAGAACAGTTGTAGATTTTCCAGAACCATACTAGCGCGATTCAAGCTGTCTCTGAAGTTGCGGATTTTCACGCCTAAGTCTTTCGATACGTCCTAGTCCCTGAGCAAAAAGAAGGCTTTCCGGATCAGCCTGCCAGGCCTCTCTATAGGTTACCTGAGCTAGTCCATAATCTCCAACTGCTTCGAAGCAAAGTCCCAAGTTATAAAGATCATTCGGATCAGGATTTTCAGCAGTGGCATGTTGCAACTGTTCGATTGCCAAATCGAACGCGCCAGCTTCAATTAATATTTTAGAATTTTGGAATGTACCATCAGCAATTGGGTAGCTGACAGTTTTTTCTGTGACGGCAACTCTACGGACAAAACCGCTGGCAATGGAAAGCGCCAGGTCCGCGATTATTTGCTCAAAGGAAGGAAGAACTTCCGTTGAGGTTTCGATGGTATCAGTCCTGGAAGTTTTCGATGAGGCCAGCACAGAAGTGAGACTCTCAGCAATTTGCTGAAAACTTTCACTGCTTCTTCCTCCAATCCTCTGCGAGTATGTTCGAGTTTCAAAAGTGGTCGCCACAACTTCTGTTGGTTCCAAACGAGTCATTTTTATTTCAAGTCCCAATGTGCCGCGGGTTGATTTGTATGGCCACCAAACTACTTGATCGACTGTTAAATTTAAGCCGAGGCTGCGCCTGGAACGAGGTGGCCGTAAATACTCCAAACCTTCTTTGCTCAAATCAACTCCATCCGTACGTTCGATTTCAAGCCACAGCTTTCCACTGATAACCGCATCAACATCTTGAGTTTTATATCCGCGCACCGAAACTAATTGCTGAAGGGCAGAGTCATTTTCCAGCTTTTCAAATTCATCCGTAAAAACTACTTTGAAGTACGGAGTTGCGGTTAACAAATTAATTACCCGTGCCCGTACCGAACGGCTGATGGATTTTTGTTGGTCTTCGTTTAGCAAAACAGGGTGAGTTTTCCAGACACCGTTTCTCTCGGTTTTATATTTCAGCAAAATGTGGCCAATTTCGAATCCACCTACTGCAACATTTTTGATATCCATGGTATTGATTTCTGCGGGTGAACGTACAGTTAGTGTAGCTTTCGCGCAACTCGTCGACAAGAAAGCGCAGATCAACAAAAAATACAAAATATGATTAAAGATATAGTTATTCAAATATTTCATACACGTTTTTTTACTTTTGAGTTTGTTTGGCCAGTGTTCTTGTTTCAACAAGATAACGACGGGTACGGCCAACACCTTGTGCGTAAAGTTTTGTACCCGGACTTTTCTCAAGAGCTGTAATATAAAATCTCCGGGCATCTTCGTAATCTTCCGGACTGACAGCGCCAGCTTCATAGGCCAAACCCAAATTATACCAATCCTCCGAAGCGCGTTCTCCTTCCGGAATTGCTTCGATTAACTTCAGGGCTAGTTTGGATTTTCCCTCTTTGAGCAAATCCCCGGCTTCAGTCACACCACCGGTAGCGACTTCTGCTACAACCATTACCTTGTACGGAGAAATTGCACGGATGAATGATTTCAGTGTTTTTTTCACCAATTGCTGAATTACCTGCCTTTTTTCTTTGGGAGCCAAGTCATTTGTGTTTGGCACAGGCAACCGCTTTTTGCTATAGAATGTCTGTTTTGGATTGCTGCGTCCTGCAAGGGCAACTTCGCGAAATGGAATTGGAAAAATAGGAATTCTGGTGATACTGATCAGACTGCCCAAAGTCAGGGAAATCAGGTGGCTTTCTTTGATGTTGCGGTAAGAATTCTTTTCAGTAATGTTGCGTCCAAAGCTGGCAGAATCGGAACGAATTGCCAATGTTTCTCTGTTCAGGCCAATCACTGTAAAACTGAAATTTGTCTGGGCGAAAAGCGAAAGATTTTTGTATTTATAGGTCCGAATGACTTGGTTTTTAGGCGGAATGACTTCGTTCAAACCGGCCAGGGCAAATGCCGACAAAAGCGCCAGTTCAGCTACATTACTGGCAAAAGTACCCTTTCGGCAAACATAACCTCTCCAATTATCTAAAGTAATCGCTTCTTTCGCAATTTCAGCTGCACCTAAAGAAGATAATCTGCCGCTGATCCCTCCTGTGCAGGTGGCGAGGTCTGTGAACTGTCCACGGTCCACTTCACCTCCGCTGATGACTTCGCCCTGAATAATGGCAACAGATTCTTTCTCGGAATCAATTTGGCTCACGTCAAAAGTGTTTACCACACTGACTTTGAAGCGCCCAAAACGATTGAGTTCCTTGGCAAGTTCTTGAAGTACTAGAGTTTTAATGCCAAGTTTATCATTTGTTTCATCCACCAAATCTGCGCGAATAAACACTTTTTTTACCTCACGCGGAACAGTAATTCTGGAAGGCCGCTGTACTTCAAATTGAGAAAGTGTCAGCGTGGTACAGGCCGAGAGGAGCACTAAGGCACAAAGGGAGAAAGAAGAAAAATAATTTTTGTGAGTTGTGCTTGTTTTTTTCATGCTCGCTTCAGCCTGCTATCAGTCCTGGAAGTTCACAACGAACACAACCTTGATGAAAGTTACGGCAAAAATCATGTTGAATTTGAATCAAACCTTGCCGATTTCCAAACGTGTTCAACTTTAGTTTAGGAGATTTTGGTAATTCTGAAAACCATAAACGTTTTTCCATGAAACGTGTTTTGCTGTTTGGAGCTTCAGCAGGTAAAATCATGAATAATCGATAAAGTAGTTTTTCCAGCTCCGGCTCATTTTGGTAACGTGCAAAGGCCAGGAAAAATGGCAAAACCGCATTTGCCCAAAGAATTATTTGACGGTCTTTTCCAACAAGTTGTACGGGATGTGTCTGCATTGATTTTCCCAAAACAAGGTGCTGCTGCCAAACTTCCCAATCAGGAGTTGAAAATAGCGTTTCTGTTTCAGCCAGAGCCTTTTGCCGTAATTCTTTTTCATCCGCAAAGAGACTCAAGTCGCGTAACAAAACCAGCCAGCGCTTGAGCAATCCCTCATTTGAAACACGGTATAAATGGTGAAACATACCAAGCAGTCTCCGCTCGGGTGAATTTTGTGGACGAAACACCATCGAAATTTTACTGGAAACTTGCGGATGTTCCGGTAGTCCCTGCCAGGCAGATTTCCATTGCAGAAATTCGTGACGTACAGACGGATCTGCAATGGTTAGATTTTTAGAGAACAGACCACATGCACCAAACCAGCGTGAAAGTACAAGGGTTCGTGTTGTACGTTGAGGCTGACGAAACAATGGACGGAGTTCCCGAAACTGGTATTGTTTTGCCAATTCTTCAAAAACTTGTGCAAAAGGTGAATAACCTAATGATTTGAACAGCAACTGAAAAAACAATTCCTCCGGATCTTGTTCATCCCAGCGATTAAGCAGCACTTGCATTTTTTCCTGAATGCGCTTCTCCGCGGCATGGCCGATAATTTTTTTTAGCTTTCCTGCGTCATTCTCAACTGCCGCCACCCCACAACGTCCCGGAAGTTCTTCGAAAAGCTTCAAGTTTGCTCGGGCGTCCATTTCAGAGGTCGGAGGTTCTGTGCTCATAAAAGGAGCAAGTTCCAGTTCCGGAATTTTTCGGCCGTCTTCCCGTTCAATTTTCCGTTGACCATTGTGGTAAAGAACGACGTGTAAAACCACTGAGTTGTAGTCCGGATTTATTTCATGTTGATGTGCAAACCATCCGGATGAATCAACATGAATTTCCACCGAACCAAGATGTGACTGCTCCCCGATTTGCAAACGTGCTTCCAGGAAGTCTGGTCCATTCCCGGAATTGTGCCAACCGGCAAACTCAATATTCACTGCTTGTCCGGAAACCGTCTTCAACTTTTCCTGTGCAAAATCTTGTTCAGCCCAGATTTGTTGGATGACCATTTCCGGAATAGAGAGCTTGTTTTTCATCAACGGTTAATTGACAAAATGAGAAAAGAAACGTAATATCGAACCTTGAATCATAAACCAGAAAGTATAAAGTTACAATATAGTCCACCATGCCTACTCAACCCATTACTCCTGACTCTTCCGGATATTACGGTGATTACGGAGGTATGTTCATTCCGGAAATTTTACGCACTACTTTTGACGAATTAATTGCTGCTTTTTATAAGGCCAAGGCCGACCCCGAGTTTTGGCAAAGTTATGTGGAAGTGATGCAAAATTACTCGTGTCGTCCAACGCCGGTCACGCCGCTGGAAAATTTTGCAAAATCACTGGGTGGGAAATTTCAGATTTTCTGCAAACGCGAGGACTTAAACCACACCGGTGCGCATAAAGCGAACAATGTAATGGGACAGGGTTTGCTTGTGCAGCTTATGGGAAAACAAAGAGTGATCGCAGAAACCGGAGCCGGACAACACGGTGTAGCAACCGCTACCATGGCAGCAAAAATGGGTTTGGAATGTACGATTTATATGGGTTCAGTTGATGTGGAACGACAACGTCCGAATGTTTTTTGGATGGAACAACTTGGGGCGACTGTGATTTCTGTTACCGAGGGTACGGCCACTCTAAAAGATGCAATCAACGCCGCCATGCGGGACTGGGCCGAAAGTATGGAAACAACGCATTATGTTTTGGGAACAACTTGCGGACCGCATCCATTTCCTGAAATGGTGGCTTGGTTTCAGTCCATAATAGGTCAGGAATCACGCGAGCAAATGCTTAAAATAAACGGAAAACTACCCGACAGAATTTATGCCTGCGTCGGAGGAGGCTCAAATGCAAGTGGGATTTTTCTGCCGTTTCTGGATGATAATACAGTGGAACTGGTCGGTGTTGAAGCCGGAGGGCACGGACTTGAATCCGGAGAGCACGCCGCCCGTTTTTACGGAGGTACAGTCGGAGTTGCGCAAGGTTACAAAACGTATTTTTTTCAGGATGACGAAGGCCAAATGATGCACACGCATTCGATTGCAGCCGGATTGGACTACATTGGAGTTAGTCCGATTCTGAGTCATCTTCACGATCAAAAACGCATTCGCTTTACTGCTGCCACTGATGCTGCCGTTATTTCTGCCACTAAACTGCTAATACGGACAGAAGGCATCATTCCCGCTTTAGAGAGCGGTCACGCCTTTGCCGCGGTGATTGAAGAAGCCCCACACATTCCGGATGGAACACAAGTTTTGATCAACCTTTCCGGTCGCGGGGACAAAGACATTTTCAATATTGCCGAAGCCATCGGTGACGAAAAATGGCAGGAGTTTTTGAAAGCAAAGGCAATGAACCAAAGAAACTAATTCCGTTTCGTAATTTATATTTTCTATTTTCATGAACCTGACTAAATATTTAAAAAATCGACTAGAACCCAGTCAAGGAGCCACTGGTCTAAAAAGCACCAAACGTAAAATTCTCCTGATGACCCATGTCGTGGTGGGTTATCCCTCTTTGGAAGCGAATTGGAAAATGCTGGAGGCGATGGGTGAGTCCGATGTGGATTTGGTGGAACTGCAAATGCCTTTCAGTGAACCAAGTGCGGACGGCCCCCTTTTTGTCAAAGCAAATCAAGAGGCTCTCCGGAATGGTATTCGCTGGAAAGATTATTTCGATTTGATGCAGCGTGCGAGCGGAAAATTTGATTTTCCGGTACTGATGATGGGTTACTTCAATACGGCATTTGCCATGGGATTTGAAAACTACTGCGCGAATATCCGGAAAAACGGCGGAGAAGGTTTTATCATTCCGGATTTGCCACTGGAAGAATACGGAGATTTGTTTGAACTCAGCCGGAAACAGGAACTTGACCCGATCATGCTCTGTACTCCAACTAACACAGATGAGCGTTTGCAGAAAATCTGTGCGCAGGGCAGCGGATTTATTTACTGTGTTGCTAGAAAAGGCGTTACCGGAAAAAACACTGATTTGGACCAAAGTGCAAATAATTTTTTGCAAAAATGTAGGGGATACACAGATTTACCTTTGGCTTTGGGATTTGGTCTGTCTGAACCACAAGATTTGCGGAAATTGCAGGGAAAATCAGAAATTGCAATCGTTGGTTCAGCTTTGCTGAAAACCTGGGAAGCTGAAGGTGAGACCGGTTATCGCAAACACTTGATGTCACTCGCCGCAGCCAGAGAATGAACAGCAACTCAATGTCTGTACTTATTAGTGACGCTGAAATCAAAGCCTATGAAAACGATGGGGCGATCCTGATCAAAAACCTGCTAACTCCAGATGAAGTTTCGGATTTACGGGAAGGAATCGAGGCAAACATCTCTAATCCCAGTTCTCGTGCTAAGGTTGCCAGTGATGAAAATGATCCCGGCTGGTTTCTCGAAGATTTTTGTACATGGCAGGAAAATCCGGCATACCAAAGGATAATCTTCAAGAGTAAGATTTCCGAGGTTGCAGCAAAACTCATGCGCTCGGAACAGGTACGTTTGTACCATGACCACATGCTGGTGAAAAAATCGGGAACAAAGCAAAGAACTCCCTGGCATCAGGATCAGCCGTACTATAACATTGGAGGAAAGCAAAACGTCAGTTTTTGGATTCCAGTTGATCCAGTGCCGTTGGAGTGGACACTTGAGTTCGTCGCAGGTTCTCATCAGGAAAACTGGTATTTGCCGCGAACTTTCCTCAAAAAAGAGGCAAAGTGGTTTCCTGAAGGCAGCCTCAAGGAACCTCCTGATATTGAAAGTAATCAGGATAAATATCGGATTCTGAGCTGGGAACTGGAGCCGGGAGACGCAGTTGCATTTCACATGCTTACATTGCATACCGGTGCAGGAGCAAAGATGCTTCGTCGTGTTTTTTCGGTGCGTTTTCTTGGAGATGATATTCGACATGTGCCACGCACTTGGGAAACTTCTCCGGAGTTTCCGGGACTTTCCGCAGAACTTTCAGCGGGAGTACCGATGGAACACAAATTGTTCCCGCTAGCTTGGCCTGTAAAATTGACGTAATTGTTAAATTTCTCCTCAAATAAACCCATGTCCGTCCCTCAGGCAGATACTCCGATGATGCGCCAGTTCAATGCCATCAAACGGGAACATCCGGATAAACTCCTGTTTTACCGGATGGGGGATTTTTATGAAATGTTCGGGGACGACGCGATTGTGGGCGCCAAAGTATTACAAATTGCCCTGACTTCGCGGAATAAAAATAAATCTTTGCCGATGTGCGGCGTGCCTTACAGGGCCTACGAACAATATTTAAACAAGCTGACGGCCGCAGGTTACAAGGTGGCCATTTGTGAGCAAATGGAAGATCCGGCCAAGGCGCAAGGTCTCGTTGCACGGGATGTTGTCAGAGTTGTAACTCCCGGAACCACAGTTTCGCCACAACTGATTGATCCGTCCCGCAATCATTATTTATTGGCAATCAATGTGGTTTTACGTTCCCAGTGTTTAGGCATTGCCTTTGCCGATCTTTCTACAGGCGAATTTGAAGTGGCAGAGTTTAATTTATATGAAACTCACCGTTTCTACGATTTTCTTGCCCAACTCACTCCCCAGGAAATTCTACTGACACAAAGCCGTTCTGAAGCAGAATCCCAATTTCTGGAGGAACTTGTGCAGCGGATGACACAGTTGCTTGACAAGGAAAATATTTCTGATTCGAGGTCAGCCGTCTCTTCGGAAAAGGAGGCAAGTTTTACTGATGGACAGGTTTTTCCATCGACGGGGCTATTTAATTTTATAGATCCTTATCATTTTGATCCTGAGGCAACCCAACGTAATTTGAAAGCACATTTTGAAACTCTTAATCTTTCCGGATTTGGGGTAGATGATTTGCCACATGGAATTTCTGCTGCCGGAGCGTTACTCCGTTATTTGGAGGAAACTCAAAAATGCGACCTGAGTCATTTTACGGCGTTGCGTCGGCATGCTTTTGAGAAAACGATGCTACTTGATGAGGCAACTGTAGCGAATCTTGAATTGTTTGAAAGTCAGTCCGGAGTCAGAAAACATACGCTTTACCATATTCTTAATCACACACAGACTCCAATGGGTGCGCGGCTTTTCAGGCAGTGGTTGCGTCAGCCGTTGCTTGATATTGAGGAAATTAATCAGCGTTTTGATTCTATCGAAGAGTTTCGGATTAACTTTATGCTCTGTGAAAAATTTCGTGAAAGTCTGAACTCCATCCAGGATTTGCCTCGAATTATGGGGCGCATTATTTTACCTGTGGTGGGTGTAAATGACCTTGTGGCATTACGTGAATCACTGGAGCCTGTACAGAAACTACCTACATATTTGACAGAATTACAATCGCCATTATTAAAAAAAATTGCTGAAAAATTTGATCCTCTGACCGATTTGTTAGAGTTGCTGCATCAACGTTTGCTGGAGAACCCTTCTTTCAAACTGCGGGAAGGTGGTTTTATTGCTGCAGGTGTTTCAGCAGAATTGGATGAGCTGCGTGATATTTCCAGAAACTCCAAACAATTTCTCAACGAAATGCTTTTGCGTGAAAGAGAGAGAACTGGAATCAGCTCTTTAAAAATAAGTTTCAACAAAGTTTTCGGCTACTACCTTGAAGTGAGCAATGTCCATAAAACCTCTGTTCCGGAAGACTACATCCGTAAACAGACTTTAGTAAATGCGGAGCGTTACATTACGGCTGATCTCAAAGAATTTGAGGAAAAAATTCTTACTGCAGAAGAGCGGATAGGTGAATTGGAATATGAATTGTTTCAGCAACTAAAAACTGATCTCAACACAAACATCAGACGTGTTCAGCAAACCGCACAGGATATTGCCGTTGCCGATGCTCTTGCAGGATTGGCATATGTCGCAGAGCACTATCACTATGTCCGGCCAAGTTTGCATCCTTTGCAGGCTCCGAGAAAGCTTTTTTTGAAGGACAGTCGTCATCCTGTGATTGAGCAAATAGAGTTGGGTGAAGTGTTTGTTCCGAATGATTTGGATTTAGTAGAAACAAAATGTCGAATCATGTTGATCACAGGTCCGAACATGGCTGGAAAATCCACCTACATGCGTCAAGTTGCTTTGAATATACTTATGGCACAATGCGGAAGCTTTCTACCTGCATCAAGAGCTGAACTGTCCGTGGTTGATCGAATATTTACGCGTGTTGGAGCTTCTGACAATCTAACCCTCGGCCAAAGTACATTTATGCTGGAAATGAACGAAGCGGCGGCTATTTTAAACAATGCGACTGACAGAAGTTTGATTATTCTCGATGAAATTGGACGTGGAACGAGTACCTTTGACGGAATTAGTATTGCTTGGGCAATTGTAGAACATTTACAAAAATTGGGTGCGCTTACGCTTTGTGCCACACATTACCACGAACTGACTGCTCTTGCACCGGAACTGCATGCTGTTGAAAATTTCAGCGTACGTGTTGAAGAGGAAGGTGAGCAAATTGTTTTTTTGCGTAAAATTGTTTCCGGAGAGGCAGATAAAAGCTATGGAGTGCAAGTTGCGAGGCTGGCTGGACTACCAAAAAGTGTGGTCAAACGTGCGCTAGTCGTGATGGAACAACTGGAAGAGTCGTCAATGGTCCACCATTTGCCTGTACCTATAGATGAGACAGAGAAAAAAGATGATTTTACAGCTGAAGTAGGTGAAAATTCTGGTAGTTCGTGGAATGTATCCGGTAATGCTAACCCTCAATTGTCACTTTTTCCAGAAGAATCGCTCTATCTGGATGAGTTGCGTAAATTGAATTTGAATGACATGACCCCATTGCAGGCTCTTAATTATCTGCATGAAATTACCGATAGACTGCGATACCAATAATTGTAGCTTAAGCTTTAAATTTTAAACATTAAATCTGAATTCTGATAAAATGAGAATTGCCGTCTACCCAACAAGTGCAAATCCTCCAACTTATGGACACGCAGATATTTTGGTGAGAACGACCAAGCAGTTTGATCATGTTTTTTGGTCAGCGGCGTTGAATGCTGAAAAGCATTATATGTTTAATGAAGAGGTGCGTGTGAAGATGATGAATGAATATGTGCGGTATTATGATTTGAAAAATGTCACAGTTGAGGCTTTTAGCGGCTCAACCATTCGTTATGTACAAGAAAGAAATGCTCAGGTAATTGTGAAAGGGTTACGTAGTTTAGAGGATTTTCAGGGTGAATTTCAACAGGCAGTAGGTAACAAGGGCATTGATCCAGATATTGAAACATTTTGCTTATTTGGTAAACCGGATCTTTTTGCTATCAGCTCTACTCTTGTTCGGGAATTAGCGTTTATGGGAGAGTCAATCGAAGCGTATGTTTTACCTTCAGTAGCTGAAATTGTGTCTGAAGTGATCAAAAAAAATTCTGAATTCAAAACCTGAGAAATTAATATCCAATGAATCTAATCAAGCTGCGCCTAGACTATCTGATATTTGGTGGATCAGGATTTATCTTGATGTTGTCCATACTGACTGCAGATTTTCAGGACCCGACAGTTTTTAATCAGTTATATCCTTCAGCAGGAATCCAAAATTGGACTGGTTTGATCGGTGCGTTAATCGGAGGTTCTTTACTGGAAATATTTGGTCCGTCAATTCTTCTACTTCCATGGCTTATCGTTCGAACAGTTTTACACCAACCCCGTTGTATTACTATCTTGGCAGGAACTTATTATTCGTTTGTACTCGTTTTTTTACTTTCGATATTTCATGAAATTGTGCTACAGACCGGTCTTCTTAAATCAGTTAATATAGGGTTTTTATGGCAAAATGGATATGCAGGCAGGATGGCAGTAAATTGGCTGGAGCAATCGTACAATCTCGCATTAAGTTTAGCTGCTTTGACTGTCATGTTTATTTTTTCCTTAGTTCGAATGTCTCAGTTGCTGTCTCCATTGCCATTTTTTTCTGGGTTTTTGACTGGAATACAAAACTTTCTCATCATATTTGTTAGAAAAATAAGTCCTCCTCCAATTTCAGAATATCCCTCAACTACACAATTGCCTATCTTCAAAGGGCATTCGCATTTAGTTGAAAAAAACTCCGTTTACTGAAACTTACTGCGGAAGAAAAATAAATCACCCAGTTATTATTTGATCGTCCAGATCTTGATTTTTTCGTGTAAGCAAGTCACTCTTTATCCAGAACTTTGAAACTGTCACAATTCATTGTACAGTTAAAAGATAAAATTCATTGAACAACAGAGATGAAAATGCAGATTAAGATTTATTATTGTGTTGTCTGAAACTACGAACCGAGCGCGGTCAGTTTGGCTGCGGAATTAAAAGAATCTTTCGAGGTTGAAGCCGAACTTCATTCAGGCGAAAGAGGTGATTTTGAAGTAGTTGTGGATGGAAAAAAAATATTTTCCAAGAAAAAACTGGCAAGGTTTCCTGAATCCGGTGAAATAACCAAGATAATCCTGAACTGATTGTCACTCAATAAACTGTTTTCCTGCCAAACACTACTGGAACAGTATATAACTCAGTTTCTCAAAAAAACCAGCGGGTTGCTCTCAATCTGACAATCTGCAGCTATTTTGTGTAATTTGATAGCAAGAATAAAAAAGGCTGGACGGTTTTTCCCGGTAAACTTGTCTTTTTACTTTTGTAGTAAAAATCTTAGAAATCGGCTTTAAGTGCCGCACGGATTTCACGCTTGAGATCTTTGTTGCGCTGTTTTGCTGCGGCCTCACGCTTAAGACGTTTTGCTAAAGATGGTTTGCAGTGAAATTTACGTTTCTTGATTTCTTTAAAAAGTCCCTCTCTGATCAAGGTGCGTTTAAGTTGCATCATTGATCTGCCGACGTTTCCGTCGCGAACTTCCACTTTGATTGGCATGAATTACCTGTTAAATGTGAAACAATTATAATTTGATCTGATCAAAACGCATCATTATGATATATAAATTACACAAAGGCAAGCTATTTTATTGTTTTTTTTCAGTTTCTTCATCAGGTGCCGGTAACGCAGCCCTTTTTTTCAATTCAAGTAATTCCATGTCCATGTCAACTGAGTTATGTTCCAACTCCTCAAATTTACTTTCTAAACTATCCTTACCAGATTCCAGGCCGATTTCCTGATAAGCCTCTGCTCTGGCCTGCATTTTTTCCACCTTTTCTTCCATTCTCTCAATGGTTTCCATTGTGCCGGAAGTGTCTCCAAGTCCTTCCATAGTTTGATATATTTTTTCCTGAGCTTCTGCCTGTTTTTGCTTTGCGGATAAGATTCCTTTTTTACGTTTAATCTCATCAATTTTATCTTCCATAGTCTGGTAACTGCTCCTTAGGGCTTCAGCATTGTTCTGGTGCATTTCCAGTTGTTTTTCAAAATCTGCAGCACTTCGAAGATATTCATTTTTACGCGTCAGTGCTTCCTTAGCTAAATCATCTTTTTCATTTTGCACTGCCAGGATGGCCTTTTGTTCCCATTTTTCTGCCTCTTTATGCTCTTTTTCTGTATCACGTTCCAGACCTTTTTGTAAGGCTAAAGCCTCAGTCATTTGCTGTTTTGCTTTACGTTTTTGAATCTCCAAATCGGAGAGCATTTGTTGAAGCATTTTTTCCGGATCTTCAGCCCTGTCCAGCAAGTCACTGGCATTTGAGCGAAATAGATTGAAAAGTCGCAAAAGGATTCCCATATAATTTACGAAATGAAGGTTATTAGAAAAGTTGTTTACGTTTGTTTGATGGCAGGATATTGAGAGCTTCACGGTATTTTGCAACAGTTCTACGCGCGACTTTAATTCCACTTTGCCGCACAAGAATATCTGCGATTTGTAAGTCTGTGTAGGGTGATTTCAAGTTTTCTTTTTGCACCATCTGCAGAATCATATCTTTTATGAGTTTCGAAGAAACAGCCTCTCCCCTACCTTGATCAATACCACTCGTGAAGAAATATTTTAATTCAAAAATTCCTTGAGGGGTATGTACATATTTGTTGGTGGTGATTCGGCTCACGGTTGACTCATGTACGTCAATATCTTCAGCAACATCCTTTAGTACAAGAGGGCGCAAAAAGTGGATACCGTGCTGGAAGAATTTTTTTTGAAAGCGCAGAATGCTTTTTGTCACACGGTAAATAGTTTTTTGTCTTTGCTCGATGCTTTTAAGCAGCCATTGACCTGCTTTGACTTTTTCTAAAATATAGTCTTTTGTGAGACTACCGTCGTCTTCCAGAGTGTTACTCAAATCTTTATAATAACTGCTGATTCTTAGACGTGGCATGCCCGCTGAGTTTAGCGCGACTTTATATTCTTCGTCCTTTTGGTAAATATAGACATCCGGAATTATGTAATGATGTGAGGGATTTGAGATAAACTCTCTACCTGGTTTTGGCTCAAGTGACATGATTAGCCGATAAGACTCTATAACTTGTTCAATATCCTGTTTTTGACGACGCGCGATTTTTTTAAGATCCTTCGATTCCAGCAGTGGCATGTCCTGTTTGACAATGCGTGTACACAAGCTTTCACTTTCACCCAAAATGTCCAGCTGGATCAAGAGGCACTCCTGTAAGCTTCTGGCTCCTACTCCATTTGGAGTAAATTGTTGTACTATTCCCAAAACATACTCAACGAATGCCCCGGCGGCGGATAACACTTCTGGTTTTTTTGGTTCCTCTTCGGGAATTGGTTCGTATTCATCAAAGTCAGTATATTCTTCTTTCTTGGTTTTTTTCTTCTGCGTCTTTTTCCCGGACTTAAACCTCAGGTCAAACAAATTCGGATCAATTTCAGGAAGCTCAGGCAACTCTCCGTTTTTATGTTTTGCGATAATTTGATCATATAAATCCCGCTGCGATTCCAAAAGTTCTCGGATACTTGTTACAAGAAAACCATCATCATCAATATTGCCGATTAAATACGCACCAGTTTTATATTCGAGTGGAGAAAGTTCCTGCATGTCTAACTGCCAGACCAAGTGATCTGCCAACGATTCGGTCTGTGCTGCGGTGGCCTCGATTGAGGGACTTTCCTCATCATCTGAAGCAACGTTATACCGTCGCTCCTGGTAACCTCCAAACTGTTCTACTTGTTCTATATATTGCTGCCAGTCAATTTCATCCTGCTCTTTATTTTCCTGTTCGGTTTCACGGGCAGTTTCGAAATCTTCCGTATCGGTCACTACTTCCGGACTTTCCGCAGTTTCTGTTATCTCCTGACTATCTTCAGTTTTGTTTGGGAAAGTGTCCATATCTATGCCTTCCTCAAGAACTGGATTTTCGATTAGAGTTTGTTCGATTAACTCCTCCAGTTCTGCTCGAGACAATTGCAAAAGTTTGATAGCTTGCTGCAACTGAGGGGTCATGATCAGCTGCTGGCTCATCTTCATTTGCATTTTCATCTGCATTGCCATGAATCCTCGCTATCCTACTTAATTACGTTTGAGACAATTATTTTCAATAGATACTATTTAGAAATGATTTAAATTTTCATGTTAATAGTTTCGCTCCATATTGGCGTAAAAGTCAAACCTACATCGAGAAAGACATGCCGAGGTAAACTTTTCGGGCCTGATCATTTTCGACCAATTCATCTGGAGTTCCTCCAATCAGCAATTCACCTTCGTTCATAATATATCCGTAATCGATAATGCCGAATGTTTCTCTGACATTATGGTCTGTGATTAATACTCCAATGTTGCGTTGTGCAAGTTGGCGGATGATTGTTTGAATATCTGCTACCGCAATTGGATCCACACCTGCAAATGGTTCGTCCAGCAACATAATTGCCGGCTCAAGTACCAGTGCACGAGCTATTTCCGCACGGCGACTTTCTCCTCCGGAAAGTGCATATCCTTTTATTTTTCTAACGTGCTGTATTCCAAGTTCATTCAGCAGTGAGTCGAGACGTTCCTGTTTTTCAGTTTGACTCAACGGAAGCATTTCCAAAACTGCATTCAAGTTTTCCTCAACAGTTAGTTTTCGGAAAATGGATCGTTCTTGAGAGAGGTAACCAAGACCTGCTTTAGCACGTTGGTGCATGGGATAACTAGTGATATCATGTCCGTCCAAAAAAATAGTTCCTTCGTCAGGACGCTGTACACCAACTATCATATAAAAAGTGGTGGTTTTTCCCGCACCATTTGGACCAAGCAGACCAACAACTTGACCCTGAGCAACTTCGAGTGAGATACCTTTAACCGCATTTCTGCCCTGATAAGATTTTTTCAGATTAGTAGCCTCTAATTTCCTTGCACTCAAACCGAGTCCTCAAGCAACTCTATATTGACAAATATTAATATTATTTGTATAATACTTTCCGCTATAGTTTATTTTTTGATTGTAGCAGAAAGAGAAAAATATGCCAATCTATGAATACCTCTGTAAAAGTTGTGAGTACGAATTTGAAGAAGTACAAAAATTCAGTGATCCTTCACTTGAAGAATGTCCTGATTGTGGTAAATACAGTGCCGAACGCCAAGTTTCGATGAGCTCATTCCACCTTAAAGGTGGTGGCTGGTACAAAGATGGATATTCAAGCAAAAACTCTGAAACTGAAAAAACAGAAAAATCTGAAATAGATAAAAGTTCTACAAAAAATAAGGAAACTTCTTCTTCTGAGAAATCCTCTGCTTCTGAAAAGCCTAGTATCTCGGAAAAGAAAGAATCAAATTCGAATAAGATTTCCAAAACTTCAAGCAAAGAAAAAGCTGCCTGAATCAAAAGTTTACTGCTTCCTCTAGCGTAATTTCCTCAATGCAATTGTTTTTCCGGCATACCTTAATTTTAGTCTGGAAAGATGTGCTGATTGATTTACGGCGCAAGGATAACTTGCTGTCCATGCTGTTATTCGCAATTCTGACATTACTGGTTTTTCAATTTGCTCTTGGTGAGGACCCAAAATTGTTCCTGACGGCATTTCCGGGAATCATCTGGATAATTTTCCTGATGAGTGGAGTACTTGGCCTTGGGAAGTCTTTCGTGCAGGAAATGGAAACTGGTTGCATGGGTGGCTTATTGACTGCACCGGTGGATCGCAGTGTGTTGTTTTTAGGTAAAATGCTGGCTAACACCTTGTTTCTGCTGGTTACTCAGCTGCTGTTTATGCCATTGAGCTTGTTTCTTTTTAAGATTGAGGTCGGAAACTGGCTTGAGTTGTTTCTGGTTTTATTTTTTGGAACAGTTGGATTCAGTTCATTAGGAACATTGCTGACGGCAATGACAGCTACCGTACGTGGAAAAGAAATGCTGCTTCCAATTCTGATTTTTCCACTGATGATTCCCAGTCTTTTGTGTGTAGTTCGTCTCACGGATTTCCTTTTTTTTGGATCTCATCCAGAAGAGGTATGGTCATGGTGGAAATTGCTGCTTGGTTTTGACGTAGTCCTGTTTACGCTCTCTTTACTGGGCTTTGAGTTTGTAGTTGAAGAATAACTTTTACACATAATATCACTTGCATTTTTTGACTGTCGAGATAGAATAAAAAGCCTTGATTACTGGTTGTTTTGGGGCGTAGCCAAGTGGTAAGGCATCGGGTTTTGATCCCGTGATTCGCAGGTTCGATCCCTGCCGCCCCAGCCAGTCATACCTGCTAAGTGTATCCACTCTCTTCTCCTTCAGTCCACCCTGCATGGGGAAAATCATTTCCGAAACATGACTGAAATTTCCAGACTCAAATACATTCAATGGCGTCCAATTGGTGTCTGTGATACTGGTGCTGGAAAAGAGCGCAAAGCGAAGATGTTTTCAAGGCTTGATCTGGCAAGTATAACTGCTCCGGAAGTCAAACGAGAAAACTGGCGCCAACATCCTAAAGTTATGGCACTTATTACACGCTATGCACAAGATGTGGCAGAACTTTCAACATTGACAAATGGAATGCGTGCACCTGAAATTGATGAAATAAAATTGGTTGGAGCGGTTCTCGGTCATGATCAAACTCCAAACCTGAATCAAGAATCTGAAGATGGAAGAGTGCAGTTTTTTCAGGTCAGTTTCCGAGATGTAAAATCAAAAAAAACTTCGACCAAAAAATGGAAAAAATTGTTGAAATGGATTCTGATCGCAATGGGTGTTTTAATAGGAATAATATTGATAATTTTACTTTCTAACCGTTTATCTCTGTTAACTATAAAAAACACGCAGCAATATGCCTCAGTCTGTAGTTCAAACAGACAGCAAGCAGCATATGCCGAAGAATTACGGAAAATCAGAAAATCCCTGGGGGATGAATTAAATCAACTTCCTGAATGGTTGACATTCAAGCAAGCACGAGTAAATTGTTCTGGAGGAAGAATAAGTGTAAATCAGCAGGAATTACGTTTGCTACGGTGTTTGTTGACAGTCCGTAACCGTACTAACAACATGTCTTCTACTGCACATCCGAAACTTAATCAAATCGAGGCATGTGCCGGAACACTCTGTAAACGAAATCTTCCGCATTTAGCTTCTTTATGCAAACGGTTGTAAACTTTAAAAGTCGTTTATTGTTGACTTGAAAACAATCTAAGCTTAGAATTTTTTTGTCAGACATTTGGTGAAAACCAAATTTAAACTTCTTCAAAAAGTCATAAAAAAGAAATTCTACAGTTATTTGATCTGAAAAAGACATGATTGACAAAAAACATATTGGTTACGAGTTTCCTCCGGTCACTGTACCGGTTGAGGAGTGGCGCTTAAAATTTTTGGCAAAATCTCTTGGAGAAACTAGGGGAATTTATTCAGATCCGGATGCAGCTAAAGCAGCCGGACTTCCGGGGTTGTTGGCTCCCCCAACTTTTCCGTTTATGCTGGAAATAGATGCACTGGATTTGGAGAAATTTATGAGTTTGTTAGGAGAAAGCCTGGAAAAATTGCTGCACGGAGAAGAAAATTTCAGTTACTATGCACCTATTTATGCGGGTGACAAAATTACTGTCCGTAAAACAATTACAGATATTGTTGATAAAAAAGAAGGAACTTTACAGTTCGTGATTTCTGACAACACTTTCACCAATCAAGACGGTATAGTTGTGGCAGAAACCCGCACCAATTATGTATTTCGTCATCAATGAAAAAAAGCATGACTCTACCGACGTACGACTCCCTTAAGGTAGGAGATGAAATTCCTGCAATGATCTCTCCTCCAGTCTCAAGGCATACTCTGGCACTTTATTGCGGAGCTTCCGGAGACCATAATCCGATTCATGTGGATATTGATTTTGCAAAATCATCTGGACTGGATGACGTGATTGCTCACGGTATGCTCTCTGCGGGATATCTCGGCAGGATGCTCACTAACTGGGTTCCCCAATCTGCCATCAGGAACTGGAAAAACCGTTTCACTGCAATGACGCTGATTGGAGACAGTGTGACTTGCAGTGGAAAAATTGTAGAAAAATTTGAAAAAGATGGAGAAAAATTTATCCGTCTTGAACTGCAAACGAATACGCTGCAGGCACAGACTATTGTTGCTGAAGTAGTGGTCGTTTTAGCATAATATGTCTGCTCCTCTTTCATCATTAAAAATTCTCGACTTTTCCACTTTATTGCCGGGGCCTTTTGCATCAATGCTACTTGCTGATTTAGGTGCAGAAGTTTTACGTATAGAATCGACAAACCGTCCTGATTTAGTGAGAATGCTGCGGTCTAAAGCTAAAGGTGGTTCTGCAACTCATGCGACACTCAACCGCTCTAAGCACTCCCTTGCTTTAAACCTGAAACATCCCGATGCAGTTAAAATTGTTCAGCAATTGGTAGGTAAATATGATATTGTTTTGGAACAATTCCGGCCGGGAGTAATGAAGCGACTCGGATTGGATTATGAGGAACTCAGCATGCATAATCCTGCACTAATCTTTTGTTCTCTCACTGGATACGGGCAAACAGGACCTTATAGAAACCGTGCTGGTCACGATCTAAATTATCTCGCCTTATCCGGAGTCAGTAATTACAGTCGCCGAAAAAATGAATCACCCGTGCCTTTGGGTATTCAGGTCGCAGACGTTGCAGGAGGCTCATATCATACAGTTATGGGTATTTTAGCTGCGGTAGTTCATCGCCAGCAGACAGGCGAGGGGCAGGCCATTGATATCAGCATGTCGGATGCAATGTTTAGTATGAATATCTTTGAAGGCGCAAATTGGCTCGCCGGAGGGGCAGGTGCACAGCCGGAATCGACTTGGCTTAATGGTGGTACGTTTTATGACTATTATCAGACCCAGGATGGACGTTGGGTATCAGTGAGCAGTTTGGAACCTCAATTTTTTGCTGATTTGATTTGTGCTTTGCAACTTCCGGAAACTTTACAGCAAACTCCATTGGATGATGCGGAAGCACAAAATAACTTAAAGAATATTCTCCGGAAACGTTTTTTGGAACGTCCGTGGTCTGAATGGGAATCTGCTTTTACGGATACGGATGCGTGTGTTGAACTGGTTTTAGAATTTCCGGAAGCAATGGATCATCAGCAGTTTAAGGCCAGAAAAATGATTGCGGAAGTCCCTGATTTAGCTGGAACCTCTCAAAAACAAATCGCATCACCATTCAAGTTTTCCGTATGCAAACCGGAATATCGTCACGTTGGCGCTGAGTTGGGCGAGCACACGGATTTGGTTTTGAAAGAACTTGGATATTCTGCCCATCAAATCGAACAACTAAAAAATGACGGAGCATGTGCAGACAATAAAAATAATTAATTGGGGAACAAATGCGGAATAAGCATGAGTTGACTTCTATCACCGGAAAGCTGAATTTGCGCTACATTTTTGGTATGAAGCTCCGCAATTTTAGACAGGAAAAAGGATATGGACTGAAGGAACTTGCAGAAATAACAGGATTATCTGCGTCTTATATTAATGAAATTGAAAAAGGGAAAAAGTATCCAAAAGCAGAAAAAGTGATGATGCTGGCTGATGGATTAGGTGTAGATTACGATGATTTGGTCTCTATAAGCATGACCGGTCGACTCGGTCAAATTTCGGAATTATTTTTTTCTTCTTCTGTTCTGGGATCATTCCCATTTCAGCTTTTTGGAATCACATTTGAAAACGTGATGGAGCTTTTCACTGCGTCACCCAAGAAAGCCGCGGCACTCATCAGTACTTTAATGGAGATTTCGAGAGCGTATGACATGAATGTTGAGCAGTTCTTTTTGGCGTCTTTACGGGCCTATCAGGAGATGCACAACAATTACTTTGAGGAATTTGAAGAACTGGCGGAGGAGTTTGCAAAGCAGCAGAAATGGACACGATTCACTCAACCAACTCGAGAAGAATGGATAGTGACTCTGCGTCAACTTCACGGTGTTGAAGCGAGAGTTGCCGATTTTTCAAAATATCCGGAATTAACGGGACAACGCTTTATTTTCTTGCCGGGAAAGCCTTCGCAATTGCTGTTGAATGATCAGCTTGATTCATCCCAGCATGTCTATTCTATTGCTTTACAAATTGGCTATTCTGAGTTAAAAATCCCCAAGCGAATACGAACTTCTCCCTGGAAAAAATTCGAAACCTTTGATCAGGTAATGGACGATTTTAGAGCCTCTTATTTCGCTGGTGCCTTGATGATCAATCGCTTTCAGGCAGAAGAAGAAGTTAAACAAATATTTAATTCTGAAACTTGGAATGGTGAAGCCATTTTAGAATTGCTGAAACGCCACGAAGTAACTCCGGAAACATTTCTGCATCGTCTCAGCCAAATTCTTCCGGGGCTTTTCGGGATCACTGAATTACATTATCTGCGATTTGAACATGAGGCTGGAAAAAATGAGATTAAGCTAACCAAGGAATTAAACATGCCAAGGACTTTAGTACCGAGCGGTGTACGTTTAAATGAGCATTACTGCCGACGTTGGTTACCGGTGAATTTACTAAAAGACTTAGAAGCAGAACAGCAAAAGGAAAAGCCTGAAAAAATTCTTATTCGAATTCAGAGAGCTCATTTTATGGAGAGTGGAGACGAAGTTCTTTTTATTTCCATTGGGCGCGCACTACGTTTGCGTGCGAAAATGAACCGCTGTGTCTCACTTGGATTGAGGATTGATAAAGCATTAAAAGAAAAAGTTAAATTTTTAAATGATCCGAAAATTCCAGTTATGGAAGTTAATCAAACTTGCGAACGTTGTCCTTTGGATGATAGTCAGTGTTCAGTCAGAACTGCACCGCACAGTGTTTATAAGAGGGAAAGTGAGGAGGAACTTTTGAATCAGACACTGGAACAACTGGTAACAGACTATCGTAGTAAAAATCTGAAGATTTGAGACTAGTCAAAGTGGGAAGTAGTAATTCAGATAAATTGTATGCAGTTGGCTTTGTTTCAAAAAATGACTGGTAGTAGATGATTTGAGGAAAGGGACTTGTTGTCCCACAGAAAAACGATAATATATTAATAAGTTAGGAGTGACAAAGTAAGAAGCTCCGCTTTCTATTCCAAGTGCGATTTCATCCTCAAAAGAGTCGTTACTATCAGTACCGGCAAAACGAATTTTGGTAAATTGAAGCCCGCCACCATAGTGCAGATAGAAATTGCGGCTAATTTTTGGGTATAGAGCATACCAGAAATTATTTTGAATAACTTCCAGTTTTTTCCCGGTTTCACCTTGAAAAGTGAAAGATTCTGAGTGCTCAACAATAGAGATTTGACGTTCGTATTCTACTACCTGTTCATCCCAAAAATAACCCAAATTAAAACCGATTCCATTTGCCGTCCCATCCGAATCAGAAATGGATACAGCATCCGCAACTTCCAGTTTTACTTTTCGGAAGCCGACACCAAAATATAGTCCTATCCACTTTGAAGATGTACCAGAAACAAAAAAGTCAGGCTCCTTTGTTGCTGTTCTCGCTTCTAAACTGCGCTCTTCCATTTCGCCTAGTTCTGCGTAAACAGTTTCTTGAGCATCTATTACGCTTTTAAAAAGAATAATATAGAAAAATATTAACAAGATCGAGATGGTTTTGTGGGTAGCCGTTGACACTTCTTTTTTAGTAGATTGATGCGTAATTACTGTAATTCATACAATTATTCCAAATTCGGTAAAATTTGTTCTGGAATCGCAATTCCGCCGAGATTAATGTAGGCATAGAGAGTCCTGTCAATGTATTCCTGTTCACGTCCACTACTGGTTGTTGTATTGCCGACTTTTTCTGTCAGAGCAAGCCGAATGTTCCAACAGTCTGGACGATAATCCACAGTGAAAGCGCTGGAACTAAGACGTCGCCGAAAAGTATAACTGTCTGCATCTAAATTCACTGTTCCGGAAAATCCAAAAGACAATTCGTCACTTGCCTCAAAGTTGTTGCTGAAACCAAACGTGTTAGCGGCCGCAACATCATTTCCAAATGGTGTCTGATAAGCAAATTCGTTGTTACGAAAATTTACTGACGCTTTGTTGTGAGCATTCACACCGACACTTACCCCTAAGGAATATTCTACAATGCGTCGTTTCTGATGGTGATAACGATTGAATAAGTTGAAAGAAAAAGCTGTTTCGGGTGTGAAGGTTAAATTGGTGCGCAGGGGCAACAAAGGTTTACCTGACTTAGTCTCACTACCTTTAACTGCCGGGCCGATTGGTTGAAAATAGGGGTCTTTTTTTAATACATCATAATGCTGGACAAAGTTTAAACTCGCTAATGTCCAGCTTTTCCCTTCGCGGGTTTGACCACGTACTTGATTATTCAGAAGCGGAATGACCCCTTTTTCAGCATATGTGAGGATGGTATTTTTTTGTTGAGTACTGATTGTTTCACCAAACAACCTGCCTAACTGCTCAACTAATAATTTTTCAGAACCAAATTCCTGGCCTAGAATTAGTTCTAATTTACGTGTAATAACTGGATCAATGTTATTTTTCCGCATTCTGTCCAATGAGAGTGATGTTAATTTTACGCTTCGTTCAAAGAAACGTCTTTTGGCAAGTAAAACATTTTCAAGCCTAAAAGTTGCTAGTCTCCTAGTTGAAACTACTCCTCCAAAAGGAACTCCGGATGTCGATGTTTGCCGGACATCCTCAACATAATCGTATTGCAAACGTGGTTTAATCATGTGTTTGAAACGGCTAAAAATTCCAGATTCTATAGCGAATATCCGGGATACAGTTGTGTTGATTTCTGCTTTTCCATCCAATATTTGGAATCCATACTCATCATCACTGCCTGGTAAATCCGGATCACGCACTTCAAAACTGGAAATTTGTTTTCCGACGTTAATGCTAACGTTAAAATGTTGAAAAATTGGAAATTGGAAATTCAGTCGAGGAGTCACAGAAATCCCTTCACCGTTGTAGCCCTTTACTCTGTAATAACGCACGATGGATCCACTGACTGAGCGAGTCAAAGTTGTTTTACCAGAACGCCAAAATGTGTCACTAAATTGAAATGAAAGTGCAGGCAGATATTGTATTTGTGTGAGATCAATTTTTCTGTTTAACAAAGCTAATTCGCTGAATACTCGAGTTTGAGTTGCAGAAAGGGTGACGCTTCCTTTTGAAAATTGTCTGTTAATGTTTACAGAAAAATTTTGTGCGGTGTTTGGGTCAGGATTTTCAATCAGTTCATATTCCTTTTGAAACTGACTGTCGCTGTAAACCATAGCAGAAGCAATCAGGCGGCTTCGTCCATCCAGCTGTTGATTATGGTTAAATTGGAATTTAAAGCGTTGCGGATGCAGTTTGGATGATTCTATCTCGTCTGCACTCAAACTTCCGGATTCTTTTTCGGGATCACGTGGATCACGCTCAAAAAATCGCTGGTATTTGATTTCACCTCTCACTCCCTCAGTCCATGCGTATTGATAATCAAAACGCAATCCTGGTCCACGTCGCTCC